>Ga0307514_10000231_pt1 | contig 146438 bp, 160 predicted proteins | sample 16_EM_MG_FD_203088 | JGI IMG/M metagenome (GOLD analysis project Ga0307514, IMG submission 203088) | Populus trichocarpa ectomycorrhiza microbial communities from riparian zone in the Pacific Northwest, United States - 16_EM | ecosystem: Host-associated > Plants > Roots > Unclassified...
AGGGCCCTGCAGGGCCCGGCAGTCCATAATACAGTCACCTGTATTTTCACAGTCCGTCCAGGTGAAGATTGTGAGACCTGCAGGCCGGTCAGGTCAATGTGAAGCCGGGCCGGACTGGCCGTCTGAGAACACTGGCCCTCAGTACAACCGGCGACCACACGTAGGCACTGGGCAGCGACTCGTTACATGAGCGTTTAACCGAGGCCAAACCCCCACTTCTTCAGCTTCTCTCTTCAGAATACGACTAGCTAACCATCCATAAACAGACCTCCCCGACGCTGGGCCAGAGGCTGACGAGAACCCTGAACAAACCCAGAAAAAATAACACTAGACGAACGCGGGTGCCAGACGACAAGAACTCACAACCAAGTACATGCGCGACACATTACTGAACTGACGAGACTGCAAGAGCCCAGAGCAACCGAGTAGATGAGAGAAAGATATACAGGCACGGGAGAATCAAGAACTGACATCACAAGAAGACCAGATCTCTCCCTCGCAAAAACAAAAAAGAAACGGCCCTGCACAGATTCGAACTGCGACCTCTTAAATATACTTCAGATATAAACTCTAAATAGCAAGTTAAATCTCAACTATATCCCCCAGCGTGCAAGCCATTACACCACGGGGCCTTCGGATATTATAGTATGTGTCTACCTTGGTTATATCGGGGAATTAGAGTTTGTTGCTCGCACTAGTTTGTTTATAGCTCTACAACCTTTGTTTAGCCCACGAACTCCAGCCTCTCCTTACTTCGCGCACAAGTTTAACTAGGGCGAATAAGGCTCTGGCGATTCTGCAAGAGACAACTTCACCTTCCGTTGCAACATTCATGTGCCCACACATCCACAGTTCTACTTCTAGTTACCCGTTCTTCTAGATACCTATTTTACCGTAGGAAATCGTTGGTCATCGCCCGGATTCGAGGCAATCTTTGCCTTATCTATCCGACGCTTTTGAAAGGATCCAGAGTGCGTTATTGGTGGGACCAGGTGGATGTTAGTTCGAGATTCCTACCACTAGTATCAGCCTAAACAGAGAACAAACCTTGAAATAATCATCTGGGTAGCTTAATACAGCAACATCTTAGCCCGTCGGTTACACATATCTACAGAAAGGTTTCTGCGAAGAATTTCAGCACGTTCATCTTGCGAGCTCAGAACACCAAAAATTGAGGAGTGTAAAACTGTATTACTTATGCCGCTGTGTATGGAAATGTACAATATCCCAATTGTGGATTTCGATAAGCAAAACAACCGAACGATATATTAGCTATGTGGCCACAACCAAAACAACAAAACCGCAGGTAATTCTACACGATTGCTGCCTATTATGAATACCACCACATGAGCGATCGACATCTATCTACTCTAGCTGTCAGCATGCACTCAAAATAACCTGAAGATGTAACCAACTTGGCAAGCTTCCAATGTTTCACAGCCTCCTCGGGTTTTTCCTGCGCCGAAGACTGCTTGGAGTCTCCATACTGCTGCTTATACTCCTGCACCTGATCTTTGGGGTTAAAGGCGGTCAGGCCCTGCGCATCACTGCCGAAACGGACATCCATCTTCTCTTGGTAGCTTTTGGAGATGGCATCCAAGTGATTGCGGGTGCCGGTGTTGTACATAGTTGATGCGATGAGCTTAGTAGAATTGGTATCAAAGATGAAAGGTGGAAGGCGCGAGAAATGTAGTTGTAAAGTCAAGGGTGGTTGAGCTCAGGGTTTTATGGGCATGCAATTAGGTTATAATACTATGGATCTTTGAAGGGCAAGACCTGACACCTGGAGGGCAGTGATTGTTGCACTCAAGCCTTGGGACTAAACGGCGTGGTGAACCCTAGACAGCGGTATATTGAAAGCCTGAAATTATGTACGTTTGACCCCCAACGAAATGGGTAGCTAAGACTACATGCGAGAATTTCTTCATACAGATTCAAGATTTCGTTTTGAATCTTCGGGTGGTAGAGGCAGTGACTGTGAATTAGTGAACCACTTTTAATCGTGTATGACTCTTTTTTCTTACTGTGCCTTCGCTCTGATTCTTTACTATAGAATTTTTGGGCCGATAAACCGGATGCGAGTGGGACTATGACGTGGAGGACATTCCTTGGCGGGTTTTCAAGTATCCACAAAGCCCTTCTCGTCGCAAAACCAAGTATGAGAACACCTGAACTAACCCTACTCTATCCTATGCTAAATGTTGGGGTTAGGGTTTCGTACCTAGTTTTTCTACGAGTAGGGTGTCCGGATACCTGAAAAGCCCCCGAGTATATGTTTATAAATAGTGACTGTATTACTGGCATCGGAGCTCCTCAGATGGCATAGTGGCATGACAATTGGTGGCCATAATGCTGAGGAGCTCCTCGGTTGAATCCGACAGTGAGTAGCCGCGAGCTCACCAGAGCCATGACGAACACTTTTGTCAATCTGAGAGACCGCACCTTTGGTTAATTTTGCTAGGTGTTGCTGGTTGGGGACTGCTGTGTGGTGTCTTACAAAGAATACGGGACTTATAACGACATTTGACTACCTGTGCCGGATCCAGCCTATCCGTTCCGGTGCCAGAGTCCCATCATTTATATTGGGCTCTGGTCCTGAAACTCTCGGCCTCAGGCGGACCAGTCACCTGTGTAGAAGCCCCTCACTGGGTGCTTCTATGGGGCCCTGAAAGACACCAGTCGAACCAGACCGTTAGGATCCCTGTTTTTGAAGGTATGGTTGGTTGAGTGATTCCTGGCGTTGTATATAATTGAGCTACTACGAGATCAAGATATACCAATTGATTTGATTCTCGCCAGCAGATATTTTGTCATGAACCGTCCAACGCCACTTTCGAAAAGAACATTTCCCGATGTTTTTTTCAGATCCTGAGTCCGATAAGTATATATTTCTACTTCCTGGAGTCCTGCTCAAATCAATCAATATAACCTAGAGGTCCCCAAAATGCAACACTGAATATCACCTTTTCAGCCCAACCTCCTCTCACCTTGCCTTAATCGCCAACCTCCTCAACTCCTCCAGCTCCCTCTCCGCCTCTTGGTATAACCCCCAAAAAACCTCAAACTCATCCATAACCTTCTTCAACCTCCCCTCTACCATCACCTCAAACTCACACGCCCACTCCTCGTCATCATCCTTCATAATCAACACCTCCCACGTACACACCTCGGAGTTCTTGAACACATTTTCTCTCCCCTCGGGTGTCACACCAGGGAAGGAGGCGAGGAAGTGGGACATGCGGTCTAGGGTTTCATCCATGTGCTGCGCATCCGCAAGCATGTCTTGGCCAAAGAATTGGTGGTAGGAATCGATGTCGCGGAGGAGCTGCTTGAGTTGTTGGATCTCTTCGCGGAGGTCTTCGGATTCTTCGTGGAGGATGATGGGGAGGTTGTGGCGGACATTGGAGATGTCGCGGATTATGTGCGTGCGCCAAGATGCGGACATTATTGATGTGGAATACCGGTGGTTATAAAATAGCGTGTGTGTGAGCATATGAATATGGGTATACGGTTGGTGGCCTTGATATAGACTTTTTGATAGTTTCGTAAGGAGCTTTACTAGTTCGAAGATATAAAATGCCATTCATCTTGACCTTCATTCCTGTTTCATCCTGAACTCCCCCAAAACAGTTAATATACGCCCAGTCATCTCTTTGGCGCCATTCAATAAGATCATTTTCAACTTCGTCTCGTACCGAAAGAAATCCCTTCAGTGGGCTTGAAGGAAAGATCAGCGAAGATGTTGGATGTTGCACATAAAGGTGCAGTTGTACTTAAGACTGGTTGTTGCTCACATACATACACACTGTAAATTGTCTTGCGGTTCTTTCTTGTCTCTCATCGGTACATTAAATATTCGGGCATACCGTTCTTTCCATAAGTAACACTAGCTGCTATCGCAGATTCAAGTGATGAGAGTTCATTGGGCTGTACATCTTCGAGATGGACAGGCGTTTAATCCTGTCATATCATGCTTGCTCGTGGCACCTTTAACTTCAATTTAGTATATATTGTGCAGAATAGCTTTCCCGTCCCGCCAGTTGTCCAGTGTAATAGGTGAAAAACCGCCGTCAAGATTCAGCAACTAAACCGACCAGCATACATGTTCGACTGTAACTCAATTCACGATCAACCGAAAACACAGGCAACTGACAAACAATGACCAACTCAATCCACGTAAACAACTTACCAATGGATTTGACTCACTCATAAGCCCACGTCTTTTACTCCGTATTTTCTCAACCCACTATCAAAGCAACGTGTATTACCTCCGCCGGTTACAACACTGAGCGACTACCCCCACCGAGACAGTCCAGCACACACACCTCCTCTCCTTAACCGTGTATTCCCGTGCGCGCTTTGGCACGTTTTCGGTTGGAACAACCCCCTTGGCAGGTGAAACTTCGATCGCTGGCGGCCACATTAATCAATAGAATCTGCATAAGCCTTGGCGGGTGTATACACCTGTATTCGTCTCCGTAGTGTCTTCCAGAGCTCACGGGACGCCATGAATCCCAATTGTCGGGGCTATCTACGTTGAGCGATCATCTTTTCAACTTTGATATTGGATGCTAAGTTGGGGCATGAGTTTGTGATACCACCATGTCTTTGTACTAGATGATCCATCCACTTCACACTTTGCAGAACCCTCCCGTGGTATTTCTCTAACAGCGAACCTCAATCGACACCGCCCAGGAGAACCGTACCCGAAAAGTGATACCTTCTGGAACGCCAAGTGCGGTGGGGTAGCGATTGTGGTGTTCGCCGCGGTATCCTCCACTGTACCAAGCCGTCTTGGGTCGATATCATCCCGGTAGTCCTGAAAGAGTCTCCTCCAACGCCATACACTTTCCTCAGATGCCAGAAGCTTCCTCTCCAACTCCTGTCCCCATCATGCTCTTACAATCACGGACTGGCCACTTCCGGACACTGGTTCAAATATCCTATCGAGCGAAACATTCGGCTGTCGGGTTCGTTGTAGACGGTACTGAGATATTCTTTGGTAAGTCCGTAAAGCTCGTCACCGCCTCTCCGTCTGAACTCGTCCGGTAGAATCCGAGCTCGGAACCGCACCACACATACATAATGCACTTCGTATAGATTCTAGTGACCCTAAGAATATTAACATCAGACGGTAGTAGTTCAACGAAGGGAGATGGATGGATTAACCTCATTTAGCAAATACACACAGAGCAGTAGCAGTAAGTATTCCATCTCCAACGTCTACTATAACTATAATGTCTTAAAGACTTGATAGCAAGGCACTATCCTGAAGTTGTAGCGAAGTGACTATGCCACGGGTTCCCACAGTGACTATCAAACATTAGTGCTGTACCTTATTATCGAGTACTAGCCTCCACAAGACCATGCATTATCTCATCTCAGTGGTGTGGCATAATTTGTTGGCCTATGTCTCCCTCCAACCCCTGGATGATATTCCAACTAAGAAGGTGATTGCGAGTAGTATTTCCCGGAACGTAAAGTCTAGACTTGGAAGCAAGTGTCCTTGGTCTGATGAAGTAGGTATTAGATTAAAGGTAGGAGATGAAAGAAACGCTGAGATAGGAGCGGCGATTATGAGTGACTGTGGTTGTAGCGGCTCGACGACGTCAGTTGATTACTCGTTGCACGATCTCAACGTACGGATGCGTACGTGGAGAGATGGACATGACAATGCCGAGTGAGCGACATAATAAATGAAAGATGCAAATGCAGAAAAGCAAGCCTAAGTAAAGACTCATCATATCCAATAAATTTATATATGTGAAGTGTATCTAAATCAAGGTAAAGTTGCAAAGGCAAGAGATGACACTCTACCCTGCGGCGCGCCAACCCAGTATCGTCTAGACTAGTTCTTTCTTTTGCTTATCTGATCCATTAAGTCATGATTTCTCACTCTTATCTCATTCTTTACTCGATGTTACTTTGGATGCTTCTTAGACTTGTTGATTGACTGATCTCTCAAGGCCAGAAGGCCCGTATATATACAGACTTGTCTCCCACATTCACAGCCATATTCGTCTCCATATCTATCTCCGTTTGCTCATCCGTTTGTACTGATATGAGCCGCTCTGCACTGATACGAGCCGCTCTCCTGAGGCATATCTTCATACACCAACTGCATATCAAACGGACCTGAGCAGCGAGCCTCGCGATGCAGGTACACATGCAACACTCGACGTTGCATATATAAATCGCTGCGCTTTGTTTAGCTTATAGATCATCTCAGCTGAGTGCGCATGCATGCGTATAAGGCATACTCTGAATGTCATATATGTGAGTATACAAGCTCCCACATAGCTAGACTACTAAGCCACTATGCTTCTCTCTCACTATTGCAACACTCGAGCATAGTATCATCAATACATCTAGCTCATAAAGAAGCTATAGTCATGCCAGTACCTCTTCCAAACCAGATTCAACACTGATACTTACCACAAACTCAAGCAAGATAACATTGCGTTAGAGAGAACCTGGCCAATTGATAGCCAGCAGTAGACAAGTGAAAAGAAGAACAAAAAAACGCCCCAAACCTTTTGATTCTTGGTTTTCTAAAACCTTCAGACAATTCCCGCCACTCTGCATCCATTACCTCCATCATCCACATGGCTTTCCACTAGAATGTAAGACATAACAGTAATCCGATATTTCAAGCATGGCCCCCGCTTGTACCTCACTTAGCCGAGTCCGCCCCAAACCCCCCGAATTCTCCTAGCTAGCTGTATATCCTTCTGCATTATCGTAACCCTCCTAGCGTGAATAGCAAGAAGATTCGCATCGTCAAAAAGATGCACCAAATACGCCTCTGCTGCCTCCTGGAGCGCTAACAATGCATGTGACTGGAACCTCAGCCCATGAAACCCATCGCCTCCAAAGCCCAGGTGTTGGGCTCCAGTAAACGATTCAGCAACCTCTCGGATCTAGACGGGTCAGTTGATAGAATAGAAGAGAAGAGGGGGATGTACAAGGCGTGCGAATGGGAGCTTGGGAATAAGCAGCTCTGTGCTAGACTGGTACAATCGGATTTCTTTGAGTGCTTTGCGGCCCTTCTGGAAGCGGAGTTTACGACGTTTGGCGGGAGCAGGGTCGCCGGCTGGGGCCGAAGGTTAGTTTGTTAAGTAATGGTCAAGGAAAGAATAATTACGGCGGATGTTGCTGGCAGCTTTGTTGGTCGCGACGCTGGAGCGTCTCGAACCTTTTGGGGCGAGAGTTTTGCGCGGCATGATTAGGGTGTTTGTTAATTATGAGATTGGGGGATGGTTGGATAGAAGGTTGACGGTGTGCTTGAATTGTGTTGCCGAAGGATGAGAAAGCGAGGATTGAAGAGCGGGGAACGGTAGTCTGTCAGACTGGAAGCGTGACTTTGCTATCGTCAGAAAAGATCTGAGTTGTGGTATTTACATTGCCGACTTTCGCTTCCTTTCCCGACTCATTAAGACAACATCACATCACCCCACACTCGTTATGATCATAGCTAGCCATAGCAGAAAGTGGTCTCGTCTTAGCCCACTCAATTTCTCCTACCCCGGTCCGAGAAGTATTTACAGATCTAACTCTCAGCTCTAGATCCCAAGGAATAATCAGTCGCGGACTGTACTTGTTCCTGTACCATCCTTTCTTACTACATCACCCTCAAACTCTATCTATACCCGGCACTTCACTTCTTCGCCCCCGCTGACATCGCCGACATATCTGCCGAGCAAGGCAATGAATACTGGAAAAAGCGGTGGCTTCAACTCTTCGATCTCTGTTAGGATTCTCGCCTAGGCCCTGGCTTTGTCGGAACGGACTCGTGTATAATCTTTCAGCACCCCCTACCCCCGAAGGTCCCCTGTGGATTCTATCGGTCCGAGCAACAGGCGAGGTAACTCCGTGGCTAGCTCGCATGCACTGGACGACTGAGGCTGGTGTTACGAGCACCAAAGTTCACCTCGGGGATCCATTCCCATTTAAACGAACTTTATGATTCTAGGTACGCTCAAGCTCTGGATCAAAGAAATACGATCACCTCCCCGGTTGGATATTCACGACCAGGAGACTGGCCGACCCCATGGCTGAGGGTGTTTGCAGAATCCACTACGACGCCACAATTACTAAGGTATGAGTGAGCGACCCAGGACTATCCCTACTGCACAAATGATATTACGGCAGTGGTCATTGTATCGAAACTACCGTATTACAGCAATAGGAACCTCTTTCCGTCAGGTCCTTAGTCATTCACACAAACCCGAAGAGCAGACTACTGTAACGACGGTGCTTGGCCAAGCCGTGAAGACATCAAGGTTGGAGACAATGCATTCTTACTATGGACAACATTCAGTCAAAGGGTTATGAAATCAAGGCAAGTTTGGCCGAAATGGTGACCACTCGAAGGCCTAAAAGCATTGGAGGACAGGATTTAGTTGGACTTCTCGAAGACACATCAGATTCTGAGGTCAGTCAGTAGACAGCATGTGGAGAAGAAGCCGAAGGAAGTTCTTGGCAAAGACTGACAAAAGGCGGAAATGAATTTTGGGGTATCAAGAAGATTTAAGGTAAATGCATAAGAGACATACCTCTCGGACAATGGGCAGGGAAGCTCTAGTGACGGCTAGGCTGTGGGTGGATGAGGGTGGGAGAGGGAGTAGGTCTGGGAAGCCTATTTGAGGCGGTTCTTATGTTGCATTATGAGCCTTCTCAATTTGAATGGTGGGTATTTAATAACATATTTCTAAGCTTCATTTTGATCAAGATTTTGGTGTAGAGGAGTTTCTACTTCAAAGATTAAAGGAAGAACGGTATGTCGGCTCAAGATGCTCGGTTATGAAGGAAAGCGACGGTGGTTATTGTTAAACGGATGGCAAGGTTCACGAAAGTGAAGGGGAGGAGATATCAGAATAACTCTAGGTGCTTTGGTTGGATACCGCAATACGGAGCATTGGTGTCGTTTGGTTGGTGGCGTCTTGTATCAAGTTTTCTTGTATCAAGTTTGCACCTTTGCACTTTACAATCACCCACAATCTGTATCGAGTCACATCTTATAGACCAGCAAGGTGCAAAAAGCGTTGAGGAAATTACAGTCCAATACTTGTCCTTTGTACTAGTACATTCCCTTTTCACGTCTCAAAGTCCAGTCATGACCTTAGGAAATCCAGTTACCACTTAAATCCTCGTATCCTGACACAGCGAGGCAGGTCGTCTTATAGCACCAAACAAATGTCTTCCTCTAATACCCAATCAACTACCACACAATTTACCGCGCAATAAAAAAATGTAGTGTTGTTCGGGTTAGGGTTCGCAATTAACCCCTGTTGGTTTCATCGTAAATGTGCAAACCACGTGGGTCCATAGCATCCCCAGCTATATGAACATCCTGAAACGCGCCACAGACTCCTACATCTACTGCGTGGTAACCGGGCCCAATAATAATGCACCGAGACTCTAAGCTGAAGTTTAATTTACAACCACCCCCGCAACCAACAAATCCACAGCCGCAAGCTGACCGTGCGTCGTTTCCTGCGTGAACGGTCCGAACCAGTTCGCATCGTAATCATCGCCCTGACGAGCTTTGTTGTACAGGCTGTTGTAGTTTGTGTTTACGAAACCGCGAATCTCTTGCTTGATATCGGATGAGACACCGGAGACAGTGTATAGGTTTGCGAGGCTGCGGAGGAGGATGGCTAGGAGAGTTTAGTTATGTGGAGAAAAGTGGGGTGTGTTTGGTGGGGGGGGAGTTACAGCGGAACCCGATACCGTCGTTGTTGGACGTTGCGCCTCGAGCCTCCGTAATCATGCCATTACCGTCGGTCCAGAGTGTAGTTTCCATTGCTGCTGCGGCGGCCTCTTCGGCTTCTTGCAGGTAGGAGGCGGAGTTGGTGGATTTGTAGAGGGAGGTTAGAGCGCCGATAAAGACGCCTGATCTTGTTAGCCGTGTTTTTGACGCTGTCGTGGAGGGACTTACCGGTATTGTACGTGAAAGTACCGGCATTGACAGAGCACGTCTCACCATTAACGCCATCTTCGTCGACAATCTTGACACTCTCATCCACCGTATGTTTCCTCAACCAGTCCCCGGCCCCAGTCGCGGCGGAAAGATACCTAGCGCTCGTTTCCACCTCGTACAGACGCGCCGAAACTTGCATAAACAGTCCGGTGGTGATGGAGTTTATATAGCTCTCGTCGCGGTTGGTGGTCCAGTACACGCCGTTTTTGAGATCACATTTGTTGGAGACAACGTGCGTTCTTTTGATACCGCCCATGTTCGGTGCGATACCCGTCTGCACGATCACGGAGGTGCTCTTAACCCATTCCCACAGCCGCTTCGCTTCCTGCAGGAATTCGGAGTCGCCGTAGGCTTCATAAGCGTCGAGGCAGGCGAGGGCCCACCATAGTGTGTCGTCGTTGAACCCATTTCTGAGACCTTGCGGGTTCTGTTGGTTCGGGTCGCCGAGCGGGATTAAGGCCAGCAGTGAGGCACCGACAGTGTCCTTGTAGTTTTGGGAGGAGGTATGGAGGTCGAAGTCGATTATGGCGGTGTATGCGTTCGCTGACTGCCACCAGGAGAGGCCGGAGAAGGTTTTGGTGTCGGATTTGAGGTGGGAGAGGAGGCGGGAGATAGCGGTGGAGGCGGTGGAGGTGAGGGAGGAGTCGGTGGATGTTATTTTTGTGTTGGAGAAGTTGGGGATGGCGGTTGCGTTGAGTGATACTGCTCTTTTAGTGGTTGTGTGAGTTGAAATGTGAGAGAATCGGGCTGGTCGTGGGATAGAGAGCGCCCATTGTTGGTAGTTTGTTTTATGACGGACTGAGAGTGTGGGAAATGCTGTTATGGCAGCTAGAAACGTAGTGAAAATAAGGATGGAATACATCATTAAGGTATATTAAGCACAGCATATATCGTACAATCGTAATGTAGAGACAAACTCGAAAAAGTTATATCAGAGACCGATGGTGGAATCCTAAACACCTTCAGTCAGACCTTTATACTCTACCAAATTGTGATCCCCACGGTGGACATACCTGCCAGTCTGCCGTACGACCTAGAAACGGCGTTGGGCTACGCGCCAATGATAATATAGCCAGCTGGCAGAGTACATAGGTACCTACCTGCCATAATTTGGTTGACACCTAGATGTAAGCATGAAGAAACCGTATTTTCATTTCCCGTTTTGTGGCTCCTTGGCGTCACAATTATCGAGGAACAATTGGTATTCGGTAAGGCAGTGCAGCTCCGAAATAGCACATTACGTTGAGGTTACAGTTGGCGAGGCGTACTTGATATCATTGCCGCGGATGGTCCCTGTGTTGAGATTAGGGTTGACGGGGATCTTGGTTGGATGTGCGCTGGAGGGATAGCGCCGGGTACAGGCGAGAATAACCTTACTCCAAGTGAAACAAAATTCGAATTCCATCCAATCAGCGATGGATTCTGCATGCGTCGCAGCATGTGCGTGATATTCCCCTCGGAACCTGCACCGTTTACCACGAACCATCATGTCTTGTCGTACATCCGATGCCGCCGCGGGGAAGAAAGTTCTTGCGATAAGTGAGTCGTCGTCAGACATCCTTAATCCCACTGCGGGGAAGTCAACAACTTGATAGGTGAGTCGCGATCGACGTAAGGCTCCCGAGCTGTCGTCCTCTAATTAGTACCAAGTATACTGTCTGAAAATATTGCATCTTTTTCTGGCAGGCGTATGCAGTATGAAAATAGTGGCCGGTACTGCATTTTGGTCGGTCCAAAGAGAGGTGAGAACACTTCTACGAGGGTCTCAAGGTAGTAAGAACAGGCGAAATTACTGTAACGGTCTTCAAATATCCCAATTTCCCTACGGTACTTCAGTTGCTAGCCGTTGCAGCAACGTCTGCTCGGTGCAACACCATTACCAGCCATTACTTTAACCCCACTCACCTCGTGCCTCCAGCTCCTCATTGACCAACTCCGGATCACCGCGACTACCATCGTAGAGCAAGAGTTTAGCTGCTCCCGTACAAGGCGCAACTCCCCACCCCGAAGGCCGGGTAATGCGAGCGGCTAAAATTGTAGACCAGATCACGCACACTGTCCTCGTTTATTTTTCAAGTTCCTAGAGGAATGCGTGAAATCACTATCGTGGGCGCTTATAATGACTCCTAGCATAACTTGAGCAAGGGTTGCGGGTTTAGCTTCGCAGGATCTAGAAAAATATACGAGTACAAGATAAAAACCCCCCAAACTCCAACCCATGCTCCATCCTTCCTCTCCACCACACTCAACAGCCCAACAACCTTCCGCAGAGGACATATAGCTCGTACAACGTTTCTTAGTATGTGACTCCTATATCTTCTTCATACTTTTCGCTAGGCGGCTTTGGTCGCTAGCGGCTAAGCGCCAGCAAATATACAGCCTATTAACTGTCTGGAACTCCAGTAGTCCGAGTGAAGCTCAGCAATTTGGTCCTTCACCAGGCAAGGAGATCCTAGGCTAAGGCGTCTAGTGCTGTGCAAGTAAAGACGAGGGATTTATATGGGGTCCTGCAGGGGCCCGTATTCTGAGTGTAGGGTTGTGACCAGGGTATTTGATAACTGGCTATATAATTCCACCACTTTACAAGGGCTCCGATGAATGGGCGTTAGCCTTGCAGGGTTTATGGAAGAGAGTTCCTACAGAATAGACGACAGTTGCTCATATACCACCTACAGGACCCTAGCGGGCTGCAGTTTTGTTTGCTCACGCGGGCAAAAAATGAATGCCCCAGTACAGTAGTCCAGTCACGAACGGATGCTCGCTCAGACAGACAGATTTTGATGTTGAAATACTGATTGCTAGAGAAGCTTGATTCTACTATCTAAAGGGCCACAAGGCCATATATATACGGTACGAGCACGTACGTACTCATCTAAATGTAGAGACGGCTGAGCTCCGTCAGCCCGTATCAGAGCCAGCCCCGTCAGCCCGTATGAGAGCCAGCCCCGTCAGCCCGTATGAGAGCCTGCCCAGTCAGCCCGTATGAGATCTATTTATGCAACATTTGAGACCCTGGTAATATGATTCCGGAGTTGATCTAGGCCCTTTAGACAGTCATTAGAGGCGCGGTAGTAACTTACAACGCTTGGCTGATAAGGGTCGACACCGCGTCTTCTATCTTCGGCCTTTCAAATGACATCAAAACGTCCGTTATGAGCTTGAAAGTCTTGATCAAATTAGAACTTTCTAACTATTGGGTTCAACATAGTGTTCCTAGCGTTCTCAACCAGTTGGCACAGTCAAATATGGGCTTCGACCAGTCTATGCCAAGATCGGCTTTGAAATTCATGATCTGACCGGTCTATGAATCCACAGGCCTTTATCTGGCCGGTCTGCAGATCTGTAGATATCAGCAGATTTCAAGATAGCGTGAGTAAATACAGAGAGATCATTACAAAGAAAAAAACAACGCATTCCCGATCCTGAGACCTTCTCCTCATTCACCAGCCTCTACGCATGCAATGCACGCAGTGGGGAGGTGCAGCGAGAGCATTTTATAGCAGGTAACGATAATACTACCTTCGGATATCTTCAATTATCCTTGAGTATCTGCAGTTATCGCCAGGATCTATCGATACCGATAGATATCTGCAGATAACTATGCCGAGACAGATATCTTCAAATATCTCCTAGTTCTGCAGATTTGTACCAAGAAGCCGCCACATGTCTATGCCAAGCGCGGTGTCAAAATTGGCATCTTATCTGACCGATCTACGTATTTGCAGACGACCGCCCAGTTATTTATACATTGGTAGATCAGTCAGGTCGCCTCTGGGAAAGCCGTCTTTGGCATAGACTGGTCCGGCCAAGGTCATAACTGACCGATCCGATCTGTTAGAAACGCTGGTTCGACAACATATGAAGTGTACCAATGGGTCAAACTTATGTCATTCTGAAGGCTGTTGCTGATAGGGACACAGCTGAGGCAGAAAAATGGCTTCACCATGGCCATTGCCAACTCCACAGCCACCCCCGTCAATCTGCACAGGCAGCTCCCATTCGCTCGATCGTCTGTAACCTTCCACGTCTGCGTCCACATTTATAACCCGCCAACGCACCTTTTCATGCTCCGGAGATCCGATCAGGCCGGTTTCGATGCTCTCGAAGACAGAAACCGCAAATTTGTCCACATTCCGACTCGCTAGTCAGTCACAACTACTGCGACTGGATACCATTAAGGTGGTTTTATTAGCATTAGCCATTCTAGCTTGACTTATGAACTTGTTATGGCCATGTTTTTGTTATGTGTAGTTTCACAACCCAACGTAACCTACATCACGAAGTAAGAAAGACGGGGAATATGGCTTTTCTTGTTTTAGAATAGGATTTGCGGTGTGTTTTGGATTAATAGGGAGTACGGGCATTGGAATTTAAGCTACTCTACTGTTTTTCGCGTAGGGGATTTTTTTGATAGATCTGATACATAGGCTTAAGCTTAACTGGGATCATATTGCGGCTCATAGCAAACGTATACGCGTACTTGACAATTGAGTTGCGTATGTAACATGTTCCTACTGGTACCACTACAATCCCAAAACAGACCTTTTAGCCGTCACTCACATTATACATTACACACACTTACGACTCGCTCATTCCCGTCTCACTCCATCAGATACTTCTGCTGATAACTACCAATTAGAATGCCTTGGTGACTGACGAAGGTGACGTGCTATTCAGACTTCTCGCCCGATAGACAAGGTTACAAAGCCGGATACCACAACAATGCCCCCAGTAGTCAGATACCACGGCGGCTCACACTCATTAGTGCCAACTTGGACAGCGGGAGTGACGTATAAAGTTACATAGGCTCGGAGTGTGATACACAGACTAGGATAAAGTTCCTTATTTATTTTTCCCCACATTCATCCTCCACCTACATGTCACCCATCGATAAGTTCTCCATTTCCACATCTCGCCCACGGTCATCATGAATGGTATGGTTTCAGTCTTGAATAGTTTTACCCCGCATGTTAACGGTGGCCAGCTATTACTTCTCGCTTTTGCCTCGTCATCGTACACCCGATCGCAACCACCTCCTTCATCTCCCACCGCCAACATCGATAACTAATACGGCCAAACTCAATAGATACCCTTACGACGCCGCATCTCAGCACATTTCATGAGTTGGAACAATCCCATTTTGCTCGGATTCTTCAGAACCAGCTCAAGAGGCAATTCTGGGCGTTTTTATGATCCGTTTGCACCCGGTTACCACAGGCTGGCATACTAGTTTGTGACTGATCTACCTGCGGAGATGGTGTGGAAGATTTTTGGCTGTCACAACACCTATCCGGTACTAGAGACTTAGTCACCGTCAAGCACGCGAAATACTCTCCATCAAAGTGACCTCGAAACGTGGGTTTCAAAACAGCAAACGGAAAGCTGAATGCCGGTGTAGGGACCGCTACTTACTTGAAGCTACTGAAGACTACAGGAGTGGTTTGCGGCAGGCCTGCTTGCCTGTGAGGTTACTTGAAGGGGGTGGGTACTTCTGCTTTTGAACTTCTGGAGGTATCGTAGCCGAATTATCCAAATTATGGACAATGTCTCTGGCTGAGGTTATGGTTCGGGGACCCGGTAAATAAGTGAAAGATCGACGATCACAAGACGAGTTGATCCATCTCTGGGTCATTGGAAGGTGCTTATCTCCATAGCTCCAGGCCTATGCCGCCGCCTGTTACAGATGGGCGTGACAATGGGAGGAGGGGATAAGTGGGGAGGTCATGACTTGAACGTTGCCTTTGTTGGATTTGGAGGGGCTGGGAATTTGAGGAAGATAGGTGTATTTCATGCCCACAAGAGGGCGAATACAATATGATTACCTAGGTACAACCAAACAAAGATGGGCGTGGCAATATTTTTCAACACCTTCCGCTCGCCAAACTACTAACCATTCCAAATACATGCCCGGATACATCAGTACCGAAAGACAGAAGTACAAACCTTTTACATTTCATATTAGTTTCACTGCCTATCGATATTGTGTGAATGCGGTTGTCAAACATTTCGAAGGATGTTTGAGTACAATTGGTCTCAGTATAGTTTAACTCAAATTACTGATTACCTAAAGCAAAGTTATAAATAAGTCAAGGTGGTGGAGTGGTTAACACGTTCGCCTGCTAATTTGGTAAAGCGGATGCCTTCGGGCGCGCAGGTTCGAATCCTGTCCTTGACGAATCTTTTAGTGACCATTCTCTTTTCCCTTACCAGTGCAAACGGAGTCTAGAGGTATTATTGATCATCATGAGTGAGTGACTAGGAGGGGAGGAGAGAAGGGGTTTTATAAGGTAGATGCACGTTCTATCACTCACATCATCCAACTCCGCCGTATTTTCTAAAAGATGAAACCTGTACGAAGTATCTACTCCATACAGGGATTCGCATACATCCCTCATGCTCAGTAACCAGAAAATTCTTGTTTGTTAAGGCTTCCACCGCTTTTGACTCCAGAAGCTATGAACCAACCTCCGAAATTTTTCACAACCCGCATCATAAAACTAAAGTATCTTCCCACACCTCTTCTTCTTATCAGCCAGAATCTACTCACCCTCGGATGTCGAAATACGATGCTAGCTATTTTCCAATTTAGCGCTGAACCTCGCCATCAAATCGTCCAGCTTAACTCCTTTATTGCGCAAAGCCTCATAATGGCGCATTTGGTGTCTAGCTTCAGGACTTTTGAGTAAAAAATTAACGATAGTGAGGCCCCGGTCATACTTGTCAATAGTGTTATGGCGACCATTGATTTGCTCGCGACGAGTGAAGTCTATGGTTAACATTGTTGTTGGTTACTGATAAGGGTGTTAAGATGGACTGGGTATGAAGTTGGTGATTAGAGAACCACCAGGGCGGTCAGCCGTGAAGGGATGTTGTGTATGGTGGTGGGGATCCTGGATGTTGGTAGTGTGGTGGGAGGCTTTTGTACGTTGTGTCCCTTGGTTTGACGGTAAACTGGCGGTAGAAAAGTTTGGGGTCGAACGGAAGGACAAATTTTTTAGCATAATATCAGCCTTTCCAAGCGTAGATAGATGCATACAAGTTCAAGCCACTTCATCGTGTTTGTAAAACGGTGTCGGTGAGCATATACGAGTGACTTAGTTGTGATCGAAACGTGTTGGCCGCTAAGGAAGAGCCACTACTTTCGTGATACGGTCAAACAAAGATGCACGACAGGAACAAAATCGTCTCGGCAGGACCTCGGGAATAAAAACATCTTCTCACCAATAGTTGCTATACCTGACACCATTCCACCTACCATACCTTCCACCGCTAACCACTTCGGTAAGTTCTCTATGAAGCACGACCAACTAATCGCTAGTTTATCCTAACTTCCCCGAAAGCCAGCATCAACATGCCCGTCGTCCCCCCAGCGACCGACAACAGTATCGACGACATCGACGCAGCAATTGCCGAGTCTTGTTCCAAGCTACGGGAGAAAATCAGAATCCGCCACCACGACCTGCGTCTCCCCGACGATTCCACAGAAGTTCTTATCCGTATGAGCACGCTTCACGAGAAAATCAAAGCTCACCAAAACACTCTGACCAAGCACGACGAGCGCCTCGCCGAAGTCGATGATGTACTCAAGACTGGAATGAACAGGATCATAACCAAAACTCGGGATTTGGTCGCCAAGATCCAAGAGTTGAATGCGAAAATCGACGCTGAGGTTGGAAAGGTCAACCATCAGCACCGCGCCTCGGCAGACGAGAGCGAGTGGGTTCAGGTTGGTCCGTTAGGTGCTATCGATGAGGAAGAGTGGGAGGATGTTTCGTGAGCAGTGTTAATGCACTGGAGGGTGCTCCAGAATTTGTAGATCAAAAATATTAGAGGCATCAATAATCAAAGGTTTCTTTAGTTGCTGTCTATCACAAGTAAAAAATAGTAAAAAGTAGTCTGTAAACTGTAAAAGCAGACCTTGCAAACCACGCCTATGGTCACAAGCACTGGTTCTTCGTCGACCATAGATATCATTCGCAAACCGCGTGCTCCACCGCTGGAGAACATGCCATCGCTAAGCGCTAGTAACATATAAGTTGTCTGATAGGCAAGGTAAGCCTCATGTATTATCACTGATATGATGTCAAGCTCAACACAAAAATTGGAACCCAGAACCCATACTGTACGTACCTTCTCACCCATCCACAATCACCAATTCAAGGTAAGCAAGGCCTTGCGACAAAGCTGGTAGAGATGCGAACTGACGAGAATATAATGCGGCTACCTTCCCGACCGAACCACAACACTTCTTTTTCGGCGTATCCCGACCCAATTCCTATACAAGTCTCCTGGCCACTTGCAGTCAAGACATCCAGCAATACCGAACTCCGACTTCTATTGAAGTTGACTCTAAAACCACTAGAAAACAGTACCCGTCACTAACGGATCACAATTACTGGTAGGTGTGAGTCATACACTCTCATGCTGCTCCCATCCTCTGTGTATCTGTTGCATGTGAGTCTCAGCATCGTCTGAAGTCTTGTATGAGAATGTAGACTTGTATGAAGATGGTGACTGTATGAGGATATGCATCAGGACCAGGGTTATGCGTCTCATGTCAGGCAGTGCATACGCATACGCATATGGTAGATTGTACATATACGGTCTTTGGTCCTCTTCGAGATAGAGTAATTAGTTCACTTTTCAACAGTATCAACGAAGTTTTGACTTACGGCTTTGTCGTCAGACAGCATCAACCCCGCACTTTCGGTATATGTACCCCATTTAGGGCCGGCACCTTTATTTCTCCGACGGCTTCTTCTGTATTAGTGCTCAACTTGTACCACACACCAGCTCCTGCACATTTCTCATGCCACGCATCTAGACGGCTTTTCGGTTCTCGGGTTCTCGTTGCCTGTTCAAGCACCTTCTATGGGAGGATTTGAAATATGTACCACCCCCGAAAGATCAAAATATGTACTATACCTCACTTGTGAGTACAATTCTTCTGATACCGTTCATGATATCCAGTGGGTGTATTGGAACGAAAAATTCACCAGAATGGTATTCAAGCACGCAAATATACTACTTTACAGCGAAGTTGCAGAATTTTAACTCTGGCAACTTCTTCAAATGAATATACCAAGCAGCCCGCTCAAGACGCTGCCATTTAGCTTTGACCACTTCTGTTGACTCGTTCGTGGTTGCACAAGTGGTACGTAGTACACACCACTGCCGTAAGTTGATGTCAACATAGTAATTTGCTTATTTGATGTCCACTCCTCCGCTAGGATAACGCGTGCCGATATCAAGGCGGGAAAATTGGTGTAACATTATACAGTAATCGCCTACGGATATATTAATGTGACACAATTCAAGGTAAGCGCTATCTCATTAGTGTACACATGATTAGACACACGCAGAAGGTAGTCATGAAATTGTATAATCCTAATGCTGTCACATTAGTTACTCGGTACCAAGGTTGGGAGTATCAATACAAATTACCGTTGGTGTATCTTCCGCCGCCTACAGAGGCCTAGCCGGTACAAAGTAACAGCTGCATTTCAGTACCGAGTACGTTCTAATACAGCGTACGGTCGGGGTTTAATCGATATTTTGGTTTGCCAGCAACCTGCCGGTGCGTGGTCGCTCTTTCCAATAAAGAGTTTCGCAACGAGCGATTTTGAAGGTTTCTAGAAAGCTCCGGAAGAAAGTCAATCTGAGAAATAAGATTCGAACCCCTCCCAAGGATGTATCATCACGAAACTTTCCACCATATTAATGCTGTTAGAGCGCGTTGTCCCTGGGTACTCGTACCTCTGTCAAGCAAAATTCCTCGGTTATAGAATGGGGATACATACATATGTAGACTCCAAAGTCAGTATTATTTTGAATGTTTCACAAAACTTACTAGGTAGTACGTGTATTACGACTGTATTACAAGAAGTCCGTTAAATAAACGCAACACCCCTATCGTCGGTTATCACCAGGCCAAACATGAAATTCATGGAAGTTTCCAACCGATATATTCGTTAGTGGCAGCTAGACTCGCCAGTGGACTTGCTGACTCTACTTGGAAGCGATGGCCTGACGAGGCTTGAGTGAACGTTTCCGAGAAGATTTTAGACTATGTACCTGTTGCGGCTGTAGTCATATGTTCTCCTTTCAAGGGCCCACCGATTAGTTCCCCCGAATCGGATTCTTGATACTTCGGCGTGAGACTTCCCATACCTATTCAATCTGTTCCTATGTCCCCCCAAAGCCGCCCTGCCTGCCCAAGCCTTGCCATTTGCCGGACTATGTCGTTTAGGAGATTCTATAACACCATGTGTATACTAAGAGGTTTGGCGGGACTACTATAGGAGCTGCTGTTATGGGGATTCTGAGAGTTACACTGACGGGAACAAATTGAATCAGCTAAGTGGGTGGATATGACTTTGATTAGGGTGGAAGTGCCTGACATTCATTTAAAATAGGTATTGGTACTTGATTGTGCATCCCCGGGCAATTCCCTGTGCATTTGTCGCGAAGGAACCTGAGGTACAACGAAGCTTCTGAGCTTTGGAAGACTGTATAGTTCAGAACAGATGATTGAGATGTCTACTTCCCTCATCCATTACACATTACAACTCTTGATGAATGAGTGGGATCTGGAGCTGAAGAGATGTAACTTATTGAGGTATTCCTGACTCCGGACTAAGAGAGAGCAATGGAAAAGCCCAATAGAAAGAGAGGGAGAGGGAATTGAAAGATTGAGGACTATTGAGGATGATTATTTGATTATTTGATTCAGAGAGAAAAGACGTTGTGTACGGCTAATACTGAAGGGGTGCAATCACGTGTCTAGCAGTTCCTAATCTAAACTAGTCTAGACAACGTACCTTTACATCTCGCAACTCTGCGGGGAATAAGTCTGCAACATCCTGCTTGCCCAACTTAAAGTGCCCCAAATCTCAACGTTGCACCACAGGCCGACGTACAGCTCATTCTCCCTCAACATCCACACAACCCTAACCGCAATCTCCTACAGGATGATCTCAATGTTCCAAAAACGGTTATGACAGCATGCAGATAATATCTACCTGATGAAATTCTGCCCCTGCATGAGCATGGAGAAAACAAGAAGTTTTATGGATCAGAATGGCGGGCGGTGACACCAGCGCTTTCCAAAACAGTGCTGTGCTCCCTGCAAGCAAGATACCGCCTGTACAACAATGGGGTGGATGATGTTAATTATTCCAGAACGATGCGGTTTCAGAGGATGGTGTGGAGAAGCGACAAACTGGCCACACTCAACGCTATACATAAATTGAATTGGCGAGTAACTACGTTCTAATGGTGTGTGTTACCTTGAAGGTCAGATATCCGGGCATCGACAAGGCTCGCCTCTAGATATTGGACTACAAGGATGAATACGAATTCTCTAGCACAAATTGATTGGGAATGGATGTAACGTTGAAGCCAATCTAAATCGATGAGATTGCTGATCTGCCAGAGACTGTTATGTATAATCGCCCCCGCGCTCTTTCTCGTGCTCTTTCTCGTACATCTGACGTCGACCTTCGGGCATCAACAAGATCGCATCTCAAGCCATGATGGACCACTCACGATATCATGCCCCTTACGCCTCAATGTCCACATACCTAATATTTGTGCTTGCTTTATTTGCATCCTCCACTAGCTGCGCTTTGGTGGATGAAAGCCTCTTCACACTCAATGCATCCTCATACAACCCCGCCATTGCCCTCCTTGATGATGTCCTCGCCAAAGCCAGTGTCGCGGATCTCCTTGATGCCGCAGACTACATACCCCTCGATGCATCCGACGTCATGCGCGAAACGCCCTTTTATCTTAAAGGTTTCCGATGGGCCCAAACGAGCCCTGGGGACGAGTCGAATACAGTTTGGCAGCCTCAAGGGATCAGTACTTCTTACGACACAGGCTATGAAGGCGGTGTGGTGCAGGGAAACAGTGATATCCTCGTTGTCTCATGGAATGACCAGCGCAATAAAACAGGAGCAGCGACAGAAGCCGGGCAAGGAGTAAGGGTTACATTTGTCAGGAAAGGCACCGCCGACCATGTTCCCCAAAACCGAGCGTATAATCACGCACTGCTTGTGGAGCCATTTGTTACGGATGGAAAGCCGGACTTTAAAGGGCTGGTGAACGTCATCAGTGGTGGCATTGTGTGGAGGGGCGATTGGTTGATTGTAACCGATAACAAGCTGGGCGTGAGGGTTTTTGACTTGACTCATATTTGGAAAGTCACCAAGACGAACAGTGGGATTGTGGGGAAACAGGGGAATGACTATTTGGGAGGCCAATATCATTTTGTTATTCCTCAGGCACGGTATGTTTATCTCTAATCCTGATTTTTTTTGGCTGTCCTGGACTTCAGGCGATATCTACGTATCCAAGTGTTAGTGTGGGTGTTTCGCTGACATTCACGCTAGAATTTACAACACTGTCCTCCCCAAGGGCACAACCTTCGCACCGCACAGCGCCTCCCTCGATCGCAACAGTACTCCTCCCTGTATCATGATAGGCGAATCCACCTCATCAGGCAAAAATAGCACCTTTGCAAAATTCAAGCTCGACAACGATACAAATTTATTGAGTCCCGACTCTTCAAATACCACTAACGTTACCGCACAATGGGCATGGGAAACTAATATATACAACGCGGAAGGTATTGCGTTTGCAAACAACTACTATTTTATAACTAGGTAAGCGGCCAGCCCGATCAGGGGAGGTGTCAAGACTAACAGTTGGGGTTGCAGCAATGACGGCGATGACATGAACGGCGATCTATTCCAATGGCGGCCCGGTAGCTGGGCTACCACCTATGCAAAAACTTTCCCACCAGGAGTGCAAGGGATGAGTTACAAACCCGCAGGAGACGAGCTGTGGGTTGTGGGAAGCATTCCGGGCAAGAGATACATCATGGCTCTAAATGCGAGTTTGAAGAATTCAACAAACACCACCAGTACCTCACCTCCCCAGTCGACAGTAACGGTAAAACTGGCTTCGAGCGGGATGGAGCCAGGTAGTATTGCCGGAGTGTCGCTGGGCGTACTTCTTGGTGTTGGCGCTGCATTGACGGGAATATTGCTACTACTTAGACGGCGCCGACAGAAGGCGATCGCGGAAAGTCAAGAGCGCGTATACACCAAGCCGGAACTTGGGAGTACAGAAAGAACAGATACGGGTGCCAGTAGCGAGGAGAGTGCATGGGCCAAGGAGTTAGGCGGAGACATAGAAAAATATGAGCTACCAGGAAAAGCAGAGAGGTACGAACTGTACTCTGGGGAGACAGCAAAGGAACTGCCGATGCCACCACCGCCAGCGGAAATCAGTAGTGTAAAGTGGAGCTAGGTGTCTTCGCTGAGCGGGAGTTTTGTTTGGGTCATGTATTGGGGCTTTTCTCTCTGGTAGAGGTTTCGCTTAGGTGTCGGATGCTCTTCTCGGCGTTTGTTGTTCTCAGTGGTAATGTGAACATGGTTGTCTCGGATAAATTTTGATCCTGGGTGAAACTTAGCGGCCGTATGAACTGGTTCTTTGGCTTGGTGCGGTGTTGATTATAATGCAATAGAATCGGGAGGTGCAGGACGTGGTTCTTAATCTAAATATATGAGCAATTTATAATTCGAACTGTGATACCACAAAGTTCAAACCGAGTACTTTGATGTGACGAACGTTAACGTCATGCGCAATTATTCGAGTCATGAGATGTGGTGAGGAGAGATACTTTTAGATCTCAGCCATTGCACCGAACCGCACCTAATCTACAACACAGTAATCACAGAGGTCGAAGTAATCAAACCTGCATCCACCAGACGGCGCTTCCAGCACGACACCCCCAGTTTTTTCTTCTTACGATAGACGCGCTTTTAGAAATTCCAGCCGTTTTGGGGACTCCGTGGGGGGTGGGATGTCTCAAGCTCACTACACACACCTCCCGCTGCGGTTGCAACAAAACACAAAATGCAGTCGAGTGTCAGAATTTCCCAGCAAGACAGTTGCTCGCAATTTGTCGTCACTGGTCAGCGGTCCTAGGCACCATCGGTCTCGTATAGCTCGAACCCCGTCACCCCCGTGCCGAGGGTCAAACGCATATACGTCTAGTACACCAAACGACATGCCGCTATCATCGCGGTGTTAGCGTCAAATGGTGGGCAGGATGATATTGTCACTCGGGAAATCTGCTCTTGCAGTGTTTTAGGGGTTCCTGGAGGTTTCATGGTCGTGGCTGGACGTTTTCGCTTACACGGATGTAGTGTTGCACACCAAACGAGCCGTCTCGGGTCTCAGGGTTCGAGACGGACGGAGCGGAACTGTGCTTTTGATGAGACAAGATATCCCGGGAGTATTCCATTGATCTTATGGGTACTCGCGAGTGATGATATGTGGAGGGTGTGAGGATCAAGTGGTTCATTCCGAGTAGAGTTGCTGTTGTTTAATTATACTGTACTTACTCTACTTAGACTATGGAAGTTTTCATTTGCCCTCCCCTCTACATGGCCGACCAGGTGGGGGAGATTCCCTTCCTCTACCGTTCTTTCCCTTTGTGTTCTAACAGATGAAAACTGAATTGATGACCAAAAACAAATGAAATGAAAGAGATAGACAAAAGCTCAGCTCAGCTCAGCTTGGCAGTGTGGGAAAGTTCCCTACCTCTGTCGCCACGAGGAAGCCCATCACCACCTAATCGCACTTCTCTAGGGAAAACAGCTCCGATATTTGCCCGTGCTGACATCTTCCCACCATCCAGCCCGTTGCCCGCCCAACTACCTTCCATAGCTCCCCACTACTCATTCTTCGACCGCCTGCAATGTCGAAAGACGCGTCTGAGCTGCTTTTCTGTACCACCATCATTTATCGTCTTCGCACTATCCCATGCATCTGAGATATGTTACTATTGGGGCATGACCGCATTTCAGTCTATAGTACCTCATAGCGAGGGACTTCTTACTCTTCATCAGAATAGGTCTACGGCTATCAGTCTTCCCAGGCCCGAACCTGTATTTATGGTACTTGCTGCAAAGCTGTGCTTCCTACTGTTGACTGGGGATGTGGCCCGGTGGCTTCCTTAGTGTTCAGTGCTGGCGGGCTCGGGCATGAGGCCGGTGGCTTATGGCCCCCATGGACCTCGCCTGCCCCCACCAGCCTCGCCTGCCCCCACCAGCCTCGCCTGCCCCCGTCAGCCTCGCCTGCCCCCATGGCGAGGAGGAGGGCTCGGCACTGGTACTCGGCATCGGGCTCCGGCTTTAGCAGTCGACATGGAGTTTTCCTTCTCTCTCTTTCGTATATAAGTTCGTAGTTTTCTCTCTCTTTGAATTGACCGACAATTGAGCTTCTTCGTTCTTTCTCTTTTGCTCTCAACACCTACACTTTCTTCGCTGCCACCCTCCCCTCAGCGATTCTTCTCGCTCTGTTGCCGCGAAGGTGTACGATTGCTCCCTCCGTCCCTCCCAAACATTTTTTTACATATCAGTCTGCTTCTTCATTCCTAAAAATGCCAGAATATCTAAGGATCCACCAAGATCCCATAATCGTTAAGTAAGGGCCTCGCTTCTTTGTTTATCCATCTCACTAATTATTTTCCTAGGCCTAACTTCTTCTGAGCAGAGTCTTAAGGGGCTACACTACTACTACACTTCCCTATCCACCTTGTTGACTTTCTGAACGTAACCATTGACTGAAGTCTGGACACTGGAAGTGGGGCGACAGACCTTGATCCCTATTGCTGGAATACAAAAGAAGCAGGTACTCTTGATATTAATGTCTCAACCCGGGTACCCGGACGATCTGGGTGTTACATATCCAGTGGTGGCAAGTGATTCAGAGTGGCGAGTGACTCAGAAGTGGCAAAGCATCAAAGTTTTCTCATAATTCTCTGTATATAAATCGAGTCTTTCTCCTCTCCTTCTCTTCACTAGATCATAGAATAAACAAACACACGGTTCTCCCCTAAGTACTATAGCAATACTGGGTGTTGCATATATGGTCCAATCTCCCTGGCGTACGGCTTATGGGCTTCAGCTGGGCTGATGCATAATCTCCTTTAAGATGATGGTCGTTGCAGACTCAGCTGGAGGTGCCAGCTGAGTGCGCATGCATGCGTGCAAAGGCATACTCTGCACGCCGTATATAAGATCATGAATGTACCTGTACTTTAGAATATAAGGCTTCTAGCAATCAGTATTTCAACACTGGGGGTTGGCTCTAGGCGAGTGAGACTAGATGACTAACAAAACGAGTCGGACCTATCTCATGTCTCGTCTCGTCTCGTCTCGCATTCAACACTACACGAACGAAGGGTGATGTCGCCGAATATCGGGCCATGATGCGGTGGTGTTGGCAGATATTTGAGAACCTTTGGAGGATTAGAACCCGCTGTTTGCAACCAGTAAAACTTCGTCTCGGGAAGACCTGAGTCGCATACCGGCGGAGTCACAAAGCCGCGCTCCCCCCAGCGGCAGTCTGCAAGTTCATCACCCACACCAGTCTCTACTCCCCACCGAAATCCCGTTGCGTCCGAACGGCATTACCAAAGTGGCCTGGTTGCGGTACGACTAGGATCGTGGAGTGTATGTTGACCTGTCACACTGTTACTGGACGACTCGGCAGCCAACTTCTGCATCATGGTCACTGCTTTGAAAGACCCTTGAGGGGTGACTGCGGTATTAGTCTTCTTCGCCAATCCCTTCCCCGTATTTCTTCGGTGGAATAGGGGACGTTTTTTCAGCTTCGTTATGTCATAGGTTGTGGCATTCTGACACTGGAAGATATGCGGGTGGTTTGGTATTTGGTGTGGCTATGGAGGTATTACACGCTATTACTGCTGCAATAGCAAACGGTGGTGGTCTTTTGTTGAGTAGGAATTGTTTTTCATAGCTGAGGTTACTACTCGTGTTTCGGCCTTCGGGAATTGGAACAAAAGCAAGTGCTTTGGAGAGGTTGATAATTGGTTATACGCGATCGTAATGGATATTGGCACGGTTTGGAGGGCATCGTTTACTTTTTGGGAGATCCGAATTCTACGATGTGAAATCTGGTATCAATAATGAACTCCACTGTGTCACATTGCCATTCGCACAAACTCATGACTCTTATCTGCTTATAACAGAACGTTTGGGTCAAGGACCTCGAAGTACTTTCATGATGGTTGTATCATTTACGTAGCCTTCTGACACCGCTCTGAAGCTTAGAGCCAACACTCCAGTGATTCAAAGTATGTCGGTTTCCCCTTGTTCAAGCCTTACTCTCCCGAGTAATTCTTACGTTTCCGCGACGTTGTTGATTTTGCCAAGGAGGCTTTTGACTACTGTATATGCACAGATATTATTCATAGGCTATGCGTCAACATATATTTCACTTTTGGAGTAGGCTCACAGGATTAGGAATTCCGCACATAGGACAGATCAGTGCCTCGTCTTCTACCCTCCCGCAAACTAGGTGTTGTTCTGGGACTGATGTTTATTGGTCTATTTCTCTCATTCATCCGTCTGTCTCTAGTACTTCAATCCGCCTGTTGTGTACCCCTAGAAACATTTCATCACTGACCCGGTGATACCTACGTGCCTTGGCTTCGAGCTGCGCCATCCAACAGAACCTCGACCTATAAATAGCTTCCCTAGTGTCGCAGCAGCACCCAGCAGTAAACGTTAGAGCAGCAATGCAGGCAGGTATCTAAGTAATGGTAGTTCGAAAGTGCACCAGGTCTTCCTAATCTGTAGATGTACCGTAGTTGATATCTCATGATAAAGTTGAATTCTTAGTCCACAAGCTGAAATCCAATCATGAGTGATCTGAGATGTAGCCATTGAACCATTACCTTTGCATGGAATTCTCATTGTCAACAGGTAAAAGAATCAGCACATACTATCAAACCTGCCCACCTCATGCATCTAAGTTCATTTCCTGAAGAACAAAGAGAAGCCCTAGAACAGTTCGCCAAGGCAGAAGCGAACCGAATTTCGGCCCATTTACTTTGTTCCTCGCATCCCTGATTGGTACAGTTTGGATTTTCAGCCCTTTTCAAGGAATGGTACCACGTGCTGTTGCTTCTGTTTTTAGAAATAGAGCTGTGATTGGAGTACCTGAATTGGGTTGCGGGGAGCTTGTGTTACCTGTACCTGTGTAGCTTCCTTTTTTTCCTTTTTCCGGAACTTGCAGGATGTTACTTCTTATATATACGACGTGGAAATTATCGAATACGAATGCTGTCATTGGCGAAGTGCACATGTGGTCGCAGCTCGTGTGATTTCAGGAGACCACACGGGGCGGACATGTCCGAATTCCATCTCCCATTGTGTTCGATGTGTTGCGGGTAAACTTCAGTCCGAATGTCGTGAGATATAAAGGCTATTAATTCGCCTGATCAGTAGTCCATTCACCATCGAAGCCCCCGTTCATTCCAAACAGCAACAAAACTCACCATGTATTCCCCCATCACCATTCTTTCCCTCGTCTCCCTTGTCCTTACCCCTCTCGTCAGCGGCGCAGCAATCGCTCAAACTCCCAAACCCAAACCACCGACCTGCGTAACCCTCAAGCCCCTGATCTTCTCTCTGGACTATACCTTCCATCTCGAAGTGCAGAACCCCGCGTACCCCGAGATCCACGAGCGCTCCGTCCGCTATATCGGCTTTGGCACACCGGGTGACTACCGCGCTGTTCTCTCTCCTCGTGGGTCACCGCAGAAACTTAGTTTGAAGGATCGTAAGCTGTCATTTGGCGGCAATTTGAAATTTACGGGATACACCAAGTCGCCAGATAAGAAAGGGAATCGCCAACTCGGTTTCATTGTTAGCCCTGCGCAACCGTTGGAGCTGATGGGGAAGTATGGATGTGATGATGAGAATAAGCAGCAGATAGAGCTGTCACAGACCGGAAATCCTGGTTGGGGTATGGCATTTATTCCTTGTGGTGGTTGGTGATAAAAGGCTGACGACAAGGGATAGATTGGTGTGTGTCGAAGAATAAAGATGGAGAGTGGGGATTGTATCTGGAGGACCGCAGCCGACGGGGTATATATATTCCTCCCCAGATTCACTTCGATACTGATACGGCGAAACAGGTACTAAGTGCATTGACATCAAAGTGGCGGTGAAGAAGTAATGGAGGATGCCAGGAACGATTATACGGTCATCAACCACAGAATTTTAAGGAGTCGGTCTACAAGAGGGCATGGGTCAGCGATGTGTAGAGTGCAATAATATTTATTCATAATACTTTAAACAGATGAAATGATTTGCCTGCTTAATCTGGAATGCTCGAGAACGATAGTTCCATTAGGTAAAATCTGTACGGTCGTTTGAAAGATGAATACTATGAACGCAGGGGTTTCGAAATGACGACGGTTATTAGGGGGCGGAGTAGCGGAGGATGTGTTTGTGTCTGCTGAATATATCCTGCATGGGGAGGCAGAGGTGGTTCTTAGAGCTAATATAAACCACTACCGCCACTTCATTGTAATTGCTGGTCAGAGAGAATTCGAAACAATAGCCGGTACTCGGGGTCGGCATTTGTCGATATCCAGTTGTATGTTCCAGGGGATTTTGTTGTGATCTTGTGTTGTAAATTCTGCCTTGTTGATATTGGAGAATGTGGCGTTAGGCTGCCGGGGGTGAAGGATACGAGTAGTGAGTCACCGCATCTGTGCCGTGTGCGCTAGACCTGAAAATCACCAAGGGATCCAGAGCGGTGTTTAAAACGAATTATGTTTCAAGAGTTGCGTGCGGTTGAGAGTTTATATAAGAGCTTTAATGTATGCGCGGCTTCACCAGCCAGCACTCGTCAAACCAGTAATAAAACATGTTTATGACGGAAAATCCTCGTTATTAACTTATAATTTAATTAAGTTTATCTTCACCAATTATTCCGCACATTTTGAGGTATCAGTCTCGGACTTCGGCTGCTAACGAGGAACATGACGTTATTCGCTTAACAACTATTTAGTTAGAGCCGCATGGTCTTCAATGACCGCAGCATTCCACGCCACATTCCACGTTTTCCCGCCGCATTCCACGTTTTCCCACCGCATTCCACGCCGAAACCCCCAGGGCACCAGCAATCACAATCTGCCCCACGCCTTACTGCTCTCTTATCCGACTACAAAACACCATCGCTCCCACAGCACTGATCTCATGGGGGTTCTACTGCAGAGATCTCACGCGCTCCTGCCTGCGCGATGATCTACCGGTTTTTTCCAAACACCCCAATGAACACTCGCATACTCCTTCCGATGTGGCCTAGATTAATTTGTCGCTACTCAACCGTTCGGCCGCTCGCCTCACCTGCTCAGTCACTTCCAGCACTTATCCGTCGATTCGATGCTCCCCCAGCTCGTCCAGTCATCACCCCTTCTGATGATCCTGTATGGTTTCTACTCGCAGATGTTCACATACATGACCGGACCTTACCACGCCTAGAGAAGTTCTTCAGTTTCTTCCATGAAGAGTTTTGCGAGCAACAACCCTCCCAGGTGCTGTTTTTGGGCGATATTTTCCATCACCGTCCCGGTACCGATCCTGCACATCACCGCTTCTTCACCGACATCCTGGAACGGGTGATCTCAGCCCCATGGTCTCCGAAGGTGCATCTTTTGGTTGGGAATCAGTGAGTTCAGAGGCCCCATGCGTACAGACACCCTGCATCACCAACCTATTGCAGTCAGCGACTAACGCAAACATTACCGGCCGCAGTGACATGAAGAACCAGTCCAACCGCGCAGACAACTCCTTACATCCATTTAGTCTCTCGGGAAAGGTAGATGTCTACGCTAAATCTACTCGTAAGGTTCTCGACAACCGCTTCCCGACAGTTTTCATTCCTTATCACGCCGACGAGAAATCGGTATACGAGTACATTTCCTCCGACACCCCTTCCGCGGATACCATCGCTTTCTACCACGGAGCTATAAAAGGAGCGGTTATGAATTCTCAAAAAATCTGCGGCTCCAAAATCTCGCCGAGCAACCTTTGGAAATATAAACGTGCGTTCTTAGGGCACTTCCATAAGCACGGCCCTGTGGGAGGCGATCCGGCGTCATCAGTTCTCTACGTTGGCGCACCGATCCAGTCTAATATGGGAGATGCTGGGGACCTTAATCGTGGATTTATAAGTTATCGCCCAGCGCAGGACAAGTGGAAGCTGCACAAGAACCCACACGCGGACCATTATATTAAGATCCCGTGGAGTAAAGTCGAGACGGTGAATGAACGGTTGATTCGGGGAAAGAAGGTCCTGGTGGAAGGGGTTCCGGAGATTGAGGCTAAAGAAGTCAGGAACGTTCGGGAGAGAATGTACCACTATGGCGCAGATATGGTTGAGGTCAAGAACAAACCCAGTGTAAAGGAGGAATTACCGACGCCGAACAGCCCTGATACGACTCCCGTTGTTACACTCGGCGACACAATCCCAGACATGGTGAATTCGTTTGTGAAAACGAGGGCCAACGCTATATTCCCTTCGGAGATCAACTCGATGCTGGAAGAGAAGCGGAAATCCTTCTTTCTGGAGTTTATCAAACCATATCAGCAGATGTCGCCCCAAGCTGGAAAGGTTGGAAAGGTATTTCAGGGCGATCTGGTTTCTGTCACCATGCACAACTTCCGGGGCATCAAAGGCACTTGCGTGTTCGACCTCGATGCTCTCCCACCGTCAGAGGTCTTTCTAGTTTCAGGCACTAACGGATCTGGGAAGTCAACTCTCATCGAATCTGTTGTCTGGTGCCTGTTCGGCGAGTTTGTCAGCAAACGCATACCGACTGAAGAGATATCCTTCAATGGCGCCGCTGAGTGCTATGTGCGCTTAAAGTTCCGGAATGGGTATTCTTTTGAGCGTTCCCGCAAAGGCAAAGGGAAGAAAAAAGTAGGGTTTAAGATTATCAATCGTGATGGCATAGAGGAAGAACATGGGCATGATGCAACATCGAATACCAAGTACTTGATCGAGAATATCTTGCGCATGGACTCGTCAATGTTCAAGCAGACGGTCGTTATTGGCGATAATGCGGAACAATTTCTCAGGTCTACGGGAGACAGCGGACGGACGGAATGTTTGGACGCTATGTTTGGGCTAGATTTTCTCGGGGAGATGAGAAAGGAGTTGGCACAGAAGCAAAAGGTATATACAATCTTTGCTAAATCGCTTGAAATTAAGTTGACCCAAGTTATGCATCTAGGCCCTAGACCTTGAGCTTTCTGACCTCCAAGTCTCCGAACGTGAATTGGAGGCAAATATAAATAGCATTCGCCAAGAATTAACATCCCGGACAACCGATATTACAAACGGGGCACTCAGAGGGGACAGACTCACCAAAGAATCCACGAAACTTACAGCCCAATTAGGAACAATGCGGGAGGAAAGAGAGACTCTCGAGGCTGAGCTAAAGAAACACGACGAAAACTTACATACCATCGACGTTCAAGTAGATGAGATTGATGCAATTATCCAGACTTTGTCCAGCCGGAAAATTTGTTACCAAATTATCGGCAAGCACCATGAACAGCTAAAAAATGAAAGGGATAAGCAGCTACAAGCAGAAAGAGAAGCATTCCTAAAGCAACAGCAGCCATTAAGTGTTAGTAAGTTGATAGTGTCTTTAGTATACCGGCTGTTTCAGACGCTGTTGAGATATTCGCCATTTGAGAGCACCCCCGAAAAGCCTGACGAGGCCGAAGACAGTGTGTATTCCCGGGATAGTGTGAAATAGCTCTTTCGGATAAACTAACCTGTATGACAGAGCCGTCCCAGAAGCCGGAAAAAGTGGCGGAATATGAGTCGGTTTTAGAGCAATATAATCTACAAAAACTCGATGCCATATCAGACGCCCTCTCGCACCATCAGGGCCGATTTCAGGAACAGCTGAATAAACACCGTGCCGCCTCCGAAACCCGCAGAAAACTCGCCGAAAAGGCCAAAAGAATCGAGGACCAGATCAATGCTACGGATAAACGGCTCTCGGCCATCAGCGGGCAACTTCACCTCATCTCCTCTCTGAAATTAGAGTGTCTCCGCAAAGTTGAAAAACTCAAACAAAAAGTCGAGCAACTCGAACTTTCACTATCCGAAAAGCAAGGGGTTCTGGAAGCAAAGCAAGACACGCTCTCCCTCACGACATTCTGGCGACAACAATTCCAGGACACCGCAACAAAGGGAGCCTTCATAACGCATTGCCGCTTGTCATACATAACCCACATCAACAAGCTCATTCCCTCTATTCTGTCGTCTCTATGTTCCGACGCAGAGGGACTACTCGCAACAGAACAACTTTTAGGCTTCCAACTCATGGCAGATATTCAGCTCCGACCGTCGTCCGGCGCACTTTCACTCCTAAAACGCAGTAAGGGTCAGCTGACGAGAACGTATCTGGCCCTGTTTTTGGCAATGTTTATGGTTGCCCGGGCGAGGATGCAGTTCCGCCCGAACTTTGTGTGGATGGATGAGGTTATTGATGCGTTGGATGTCAGTGGAATTGAGGGACTGCAGACGTGGCTGAGGCAGTATTGTGGTGAGGTTGGTGGGAGGGCATTTTTGTTGACGCATCGAGATGTGTCCGGCGGACGGATGGTCAGGGTGACGAAGAATAAACAGGGAGGGACGGAGTATACGTTAATAGAATAGACAGTGCTGTTTTTCAGTGGGAGGGGGAAGACCATTGCATAAGGCTGAATCAGGAGTCATTATCCTCTACACGCTCAGTTTCCTTAGATTTGTTGTACTTCCTATCCTAAATGCCGATCTGTTCCATTAGCCAATCAGGAGCATGGAACTACTCTGCCTGACATTGATCTAACCAGTCAACATTCAAGGCCTAAAACTGCAACAAATCTACGGAAACCGAGCGTTCCAATAATAATTGATCCCATAATAATTGATTATCTTTTTCACTGCCACGGCTGTTTCGTGGAATCCAAAGTGAAGCTTCCTACCATCCTGCGCCCCGTGAGGTTAATATAGACGCATAACAGCGTACGTACTGCGTCTGAGACTAGAACGGAAGCTTTCCCAACAATACCCTTCCGGGCATGTATCATCACCCAGCACTCGCTCGTTTTCTAAGAGTTTTTGTTGAAATATACTGATTGCTAGAAGCTTGTATTCTAAAGTACAGGTACATTCGTGATCTTATATACGGTATTCAGAGTATGTCTTGTACGCATGCATGCGCACTCAGCTGGCATCTCCAGCTGAGTCTGGAATGACCATCATCTTAAAGGAGATTATGCATCAGCCCAGCTAAAGCCCATAAGCCGTATCCCAGGGAGGTGGACCATATATGCAACAGTTTTTGTTACGATATGGAAGTTGGGGAGAACCGTGTCCGTGTATTCTATAGTACAGAGAAGAGAGAAGGAGAAAAACTTGAGATATATACAGGAGGCATCAGCCCCTGCAGCAGTGACCGTGTATCAGACCTGTAACATCATGTACATCTGTAACAGTTTTCATTTTAAGACAAACACCTCCCCCTCCATAAATATAATATATAAATTGCAATAGCCCAGAATTTTTTTAGTTTTAGCGTGTTATTTCTATGAATGAATGCTGATGATGGACCAAATCTACAAGAAAATCTTTTCCGACTGACTCTTACGAAGGTACTCTCTACAGTGCCACTCCTGGTTTACACGATGCCGGCTACACGATGTCTGAAAGCCATTAATCACAGCAGTTGCTGTTATTATTGACCCGTGTTATTGGGTTAGAATATGATACTTAGTTGGATGTTATAACTGCTAAGTGCACCATATCTGAAAAAAGATATATCTTGGGAGCGCGGCTAGTCTATCAGCCGGACTGTATTTTCGCGGGCCGTATCCACGCCATCTGGCAGACTAGAGCGCACGCAGGGGCTACGTACTAGGTACTGATCATGACATTGAAAGGATAGATTTTGAATGGGTATTTGGATGTCACCAGAGACCGCCGCCTGGCTACTGACTGACTTGTGCGAGTCAAATCTATAGCATCTAAATAGCAAAAGATAGCGAAAATGGATGGGTTTTTGCGTGCTCAGTTCGTCGATTCGAAAAGTCAAAAAGTTATGTGCCAAGACACACGGTTTGGTGTCGCAAAAAAAACGTCAAGGACAGGATTCGAACCTGCGCGCCCGAAGGCATCCGCTTTACCAAACTAGCAGGCGAACGTGTTAACCACTCCACCACCTTGACATCCGACGATAAGATAGGCGCATTTAGTAACAAGCGTACTAACTTTTACTGCACCAATCAGATTCGATGGGGCGGTGAATAGTGACCAAGTTGGTTGAGTTGGACAAGCTCTGAATCCCAGATTTATCTGGGAACCGTTCTTAAAACAGACCTTGTTCATGAGGTTGAAAACATCTCTTATGCCTCCAGAGAGAAGTAAAAGTTTTGGGAGGTTGGAAGACCTACAAAGGAGTCTTGGAGGTTTCGAGCTAGATAATGTGGACCCAATGAACTTATGACCTAGTCAAGCTTCGCGATACTGCTTCCACAATAGCTATCTCGAAATATGGTACGCTAATGTCTAGCGGATGACTAGTGCGATCGGAACTAGTGCGACTAAGCACACCCGTTTGATCTAGAACGCTATCGAGACTTTGTTCAAACTCTCTTGCGCATCAGTGAACGACTTGCCCTTCTCTCACGTTCACCATTGCTCCACGTTTCTTTACTTCCATCTCCGGCTCTTTGTACGTATGAGTTACCATCAGTGTTCCTAAGCGGTTTGTAGATTAGGCTGGTCCGGCCGCAAAATCCGAGGCCCGCCCTCCATTTCAAAAGTCTGCGCTGCAAAGCCTGGCCGCTTAAGGACACTGGTTACCTTTGTTACTGTCCCATATAGTTTGCTGTGCGCAGCAACCTGAGGCATACCGGCTCCACCTGGTAGCCCACGATGACCTTTTGTTCTACTTGGACACAATTGTGTCGCCTAAAACCCGCCTACAAGGTGTCCTACCAACATACTGAGCACTGCTAGTTATGTTCCATCACACACCCACTACCAGTCAGCAACCAGGGAGTTATGCTTTGGCGTGACTAAACCGCCATCGTCTACCGTGGAGGTCGTTGTGTCAACCCCAAGACTAATAGGTCATACACAATACCAGAACTTTCGCAAGCAGCAGCATCGAAGGGTAGATCGGGGACATCCCTATCGAAACGGGACCAAAGGGTAATACCTAGCTTCCTCTGAAACGTTGTGATACTTGCCTAATCTGGACATCGTAGAGCTGATTACCGGGTACGGGACAATAGGCTGCTTTGTTCCTATCTGAGTGATGATGGTGAGGAGGAGGAGGGAGAAGAAGAGGGGGAGAGGGAGGAAGAGGAAGAGGACGAGGGAGAGGGAGACGGAGACGGAGACGGAGACGGAGAGGAAGAGGGAGGAAGAGGCAGTGTTCCCAACAGGTCAGATTGGTCAAATATGACCCTCGACCGGGCCGGTCTGTGCCAAGGACGGCTTTAGATATCATGATCCGACCGGTCTATACATCTACGAATTTTTATCTAGCTGTTCTATAGATGGCTATAGAGGATACAATTCGGTCAACTGCACCCAAAATCAAAAACTCCCCAGGAATCTGGGGCTTTATGCGGGTTATCATATCCACCCGGACACCACCGATACCTGCAGATATGAATACGCACCGTTTGCCAGTTAAGTACCAGACATCAGCAGATATCCAGGCATTTTGAACCATTGGCCGGGCCAGTCTCTGCCAAGGGTGGCTTTCCCAGAGGTGACCTGGCCTACACCATATCACACGTGCAGGGACAATGTACTTACCGGAACCACACGAAGCAAAGCCAAATTCTCATCGCATTCGTCACCGAGGAATAGCTCCCTCGAATGGTATGGGATTATCGTGTTGATGACTCACTGAAGGTAGCATCGCCGTGTACAGTCGCCATGTTACCAACGAAACCAGAGAACCTGCTCAGCTGCTGCTCTCTTTAGCGGGCTCGTTAGAGCGATGTCAAAAACGACATTCAACTGTCCTCAACAGCCGAGTTAGCCTGCAACGCTGACTTTAACTATATCAAACACAAACGGAGTCGGACAGGCTTCAGAGGCAGCTACATGTATTTAATTCGGTAGGGGCATTCGCGGCTAACACAATAACCCTAAACCTGCACGAGTGATCTCTACAAATAACACTATTTTCTGGATACGCAAATCGGTAGGAGTATCGCGAGTTTGCGAGCATCGAGTAAAATTTTAAGCGATACTACACGCTTGAAGGAGTTGAAGGAGATTTCAGGCCTATCTTGGCTTTGTGTTAAATTGTCTATCTGTTTGACTTTTCGTTTTGGGTTGCCGTTAGGTCCCGATGACATCACCGACTTCACAGTCTTGGCACCGGGTAACGTTCAAAAAATTTGCAAGGGTGAGCTGTCGCCAGCCGCATTTAGCTCTTTAAGCTTTTGCCTTGCTCACGACTCCAACACAGTTTACCGTTATCCGTAGCGTATGCGCCTCTCCCCCACGTTTTGCCTCCGCCGCTAACAGCCGCCCGCTTAGCACCACCTCATGACCTCTTCTCCCTCCTCCTCCTCTTCTCCGCCCGAACTCGACGACCTCAAGACCGCACTCACAATTCTCGATAAAGCCGTCCGTCTCTTCTCCGCCTCTCAGAACTTCTAAACTAATGCGGGGCATAAATAGATTGGAGATGAAACAGCACACATCAACCGCGTTTCGCTAGTGCTGGAGGTGGTGAAATGGCGGTGGCCGGAATTGGCGGAAAAGTATGAAGCATCAGTGACGCATCATCGCGCGAATAGGGAAAGATACCAGTATATGCGCCTCGTCGTCGCAAAGAGGTTGCTCATCGCCGGTGCAGAGATAAGTGTGAGAGAGGCGGTGAAGATGGTTGCATGGGGGAAGTGATGGGGGGAGAGATGCAATATTTCCGAGAAAACGACAGTTACAGTGCAACAGGAATGTGGTGTATCCGCAGGAGGGCGGGGAGGAGCGGGGGAGGGAGAATCTAGATCTTCTGAAGCAGGATTCCCACACAATTCGACTTTTCTTTTGCATTCTTCTCAACGCCAGCACTATCAACGAGCGAAAACGAAGGTGAATCTCAAACGACCCCGCTATCAAGTGCATTACTTCTTTTTTTTGCCAGGGATTCGAAATTTGGCTGCTTGTGCATACACTCTATCGCCAACGCTCTACCTGACTACCAGTGCTAAAGATCTAGACTCACCTTTGCCTGTCAGATATGATCGATCGATTTCCATCAACTTTCGAACGAGATGTGATCGATCGATTGCTAAATTTCCGACATGTTTCCCCCACCGTGCCCCCCTCTCACGTTCTCCACTTTGATATGTATGACCCCGCGCGGGCTGCAGCTATGATTCATGTCACATTGGTGCTGGCATCGAAATTCAGTTATTACCGTGATCCAAAATCTCATTTTATACCAACTCGAATGGTGCAGAAGCACTGCCAAAACTTCGCCGCGTGTTGCCAACACCTGCGGGGTAATCCCTGCAGCAGATCCCCGCACTACCCCTGCAACCACGACATCATCCTCCGTTTGTTCGTTGGAGCCGCACAAAACATCCTACACTCATCAGATTTTCAAGGTTGCTGGCACATGTTTCTCCAGCTGACATGAACTTCATATGAAGTCAACGTGCATGTGTTCGTGCAGGTGCAATTCATTCCCCGCTCTATGGTTGTTTGTTTTATTTTTCCGTCTGTCCAACCATATGCTCACAATTATTCGTTGGAAACAACATTACAATCGTTCTCGTTGCAAGGAAAAGGTATTGAGATGCATGTGTCAAAATGAAGAAAAGAGACATGTACACTGCGCCTAGATATCTTCGACACTTTTATCCACACCTCTCTGCGGTGGTCTCCAGACGGCAGTTCGTTCGGCGGTTAGTCCTGATTTCCCATCTAGCCACATGGAGAAGACGGTGAGATGTTGGTGCAGATACTCGGTAGCAAGGTGGTTTTCCCACACTTGACACCTTTCAAGCTGCGGAGGAAGGTTTTGGCAGAAATAAAGTCGCCAGACTTGAGAGGGGCCTTTGACGTGTGTATTCCATGTCGTAGGCTGGTGCAACGAAGAAATGTCAGGCGAGAAGCGCGAAAGTGGGGTACAAAGTCTAGGTGATGTAGACAGTAGGATGCGGAGCCTGCGAGGTACCGCTGGTGGGCAAGACAGTGGGCTTAGTCAGGATGCAGGCCGTGGTTCCATCGCTGATATCGGTGTCTATCGGTGTGGAGATGACGCGGACGGTGAGGAGAGGGAGGAGAATGAAGAACTTCATGGCGTCGTTGGTTGAGATTTTTGTTGGTTTTGGACTGTGTGTTATATGTGGTGAGGTTGGAGAGGATGATACGAATGAGGTCGATCTTATGATACTAGAACACCGACAAACTCATCATGGAAAAAATCACGGGCTTCGATGAGGTCCGCCACGAGGTATCGCCACACCCAACCAGCCGACCACTCGCATCACGGTTAGTGTTATGCACGGGATGAGACGAGATGAGGTATCAGTAGAGCCCGAAGTGCGCATAGGGAGACAAATTAGTCTGTCAGCCGGCTATATTTTCGCTAGGGCTACGCAACGCCGTATCTAGGCCGTATGACAGACTAAAGACAGATATCTAGATTAGTTAGAAATTCAGTAATAAGAGCCGTACTATCCTTTTGGCTGAAACATTGGTGATCGATCACAGTTCATCACTCGCAGAGTCCTGAATATCCTTTGTTGCATATATGGTTTATCTCCTGTCGTATGGCTTCAGTTGGGCTGATGCATAATCTCTCCAAGATGATGGTCATTCCATACTCAGCTGGAGATGCCACTCAGCTGGAGATGCCAGCTGAGTGCGCATACATGCGTACAAGACATACAAAGACATACTCCGACTACCGCGTATATAAGTCCATGAATGTACCTGTACTTTAGAATAAATACAAGCTTCTAGCAATAAGTATTTCAACATCCTTGTTACATACAAGGTACGGTGGCGGCTTCGCCGCCCTTTGGAGGCGCCCAGATAGATCTCCAGCCCAGCCAACCCAGAGTTGTCATTTTTAGCAGCTCCTATGCTTCCAAATGTATATGGCTTTAACATACTCCTAGAATTCAAACTTGTTAGATCATCTCTTGGCCAGCTCCCAGTGATCTAAGTCCAGGTGAGTCTCTATTGTTTCTGTGGCTAGAGCAAACATATTGGCAACTGGGAAGATGCCATCCACTGGGTAACTCCAATCAATTCAAGTTTATTTAAGTCCATGAGTTTTGCTCTGATCACAAAGTGTTCTATACATGAACTCTGCATAAACAGATCCTCTTTCACTTTGTGGTCTCCAATTTACTATATCACTAATATTCATAGTGCAGCTGTAAAAAAAAAACTCCAAAATGCTGTTGATTCACAATTTCTGACTCAATATAAGAGATATCCTAAATCTAACACTGGGAGGTGAAAGAGGACATAGTCCACATTTTGTATGTAGGACACTTTGTAATCAGAGCCAAACACTCATTGGAATTAAAAGGACAGGTCATTTGGGATCTGAGTTTAAGTGGTAGGTACTTGCCACAATCAGCCACTCAGCCACAGAATTACGACCAATCAGAATCGAAAAAGACACTGTTGTGTCCTTATATGAATAAAATCTGTGGCGAGTGACCCAGAGTGGCGAGTGACCCAGAGTGGCGAGTGGCGAAGCATCAAGTTTTTCTCCGACGATCCTCTGTATATAAATCGAGTCTTTCTCCTTCTCTGCTTCTCTTCACTATATCATATAATATACACACGGTTCTCCCCTAAGTACTATAGCAACAATCCTTGTTGCGAATGTAAAGCGGAAGAAGTCTATTGAACTATCTAAGGGAGAATCTCTGCCTTTATATACAAGAGAGCTTGGAGCTCTGTGGAAGTCTATGGAAGTCCATAATTGGAAATACCAGTGGCGAGTGAAAATCTGTGTGAGTCTACGAGAGCTTGTGAGTCAATTCAGCGACCTCAGTGTATCAGCGACTTCCTTCCAGGCCATATAGTAACAATCCTTGTTACTATGGATGCTAGAATGACTTGTTGATTGACTGATCTCTCGAGGCCAGAAGGCCCGTATATATACAAACTTGACTCTTATATCCATATCCGTTTGTATATCCATTTGCACTGATATGAACCGCTCTCCTTGATTCTGATATAGACTATGTATATCCATATACGAAACTCCAACTGCTTACGAGCTAGCAAACGGACCTGAGACTGCAGACGGAGCCGAGACTCACGATGCAGGTACTCATGCAACAATCCTTGATGAATATTCGGTGGCGAGTGGCAAAGGGTGGCAAAGGCATATCCGAAGGTACCGAGGTTCTCTGTATATATGCTGGGTCTTTCTCCTTCTCTCTTCTCACTATATTTTAGTCAATACACACGGCTCTCCCCTTCATATCTCAACAATCCCATGGCTTCACGATGATCGTCCTGAGATATCTCGTCTCGCTGCTGCAGAAGCCTCGCCCTATCCGGAATATCTCATCTACTCAAGTCTAGAAACTCATAATACCTGCGGGCCATCTCCGGACTATCTGTCCACTATCCGTTCAAGGCTGTTGGCGCAGGTAAGCGCTTATGGTGATCACTCAATCTCGCCCTCGCCCTCAACCCATTGTCTGAGTCCCTCTTATCACCCCCTCCCCCCATTTCAAATGATATTCCTTGCAGAATCCCCTCCCGCTAACTTCCACTTGTTCTTCACCTTGCCATAGTGTACACAAGAAAATATGTATCTCTGTTGCTTCAAATCCCACTAAATCTAAATAACTGCAAATCCATTTGAAAGGTGTATAGTTGTACCCTTCTAAAGGTGCTTTCGTGGTTAGTATACTGCTCTCCAGACAGTGGTAGTGTGGTCTCCCTTCAAATTGCATTTCGATGATTGTGTGTATGAATAACTCGGTAACAGAGGACTCAGTAGGTCGGGCTTGGGCTGTTGACGGAATACTGGGCTTTCGCCCGAGATCATCGACGGGCATTGTGTGATTGCTTGGCTCATACGTGGATTGCCACTTTCAGTATAGTTATCTTGGCATTGTGTGCTTAAGCTTTCTTCTTTTCTCTTCTCGCTCTTTAGAATTCAGACGATTGACGAGTTCTCTACGCCCACTGCAACATCCGCGTGTCAATATGGGCTGGATTCGCAGTTGAGGTAAACATGAATGGAGTTGTCAGTGGTGACGTGATATGACTTCGGTGAAAAGATAAAATCTCTTCACTAGAGTAAGACATTCCTTGGGCCGTACACGCGGGGCAAATGTCTCGGACGGATATGCTGACGGATAGTTCGGAGGCAGCCCGTGATACCTGATCCATCCGACGGCGAGATTTGCCGATGTTGAGCCGGCTATAGTTCTACTGAACCATATGTGTAGGGTATTCTAATATAAACTATGGGTCTTGAGAACCTTGAACTAGCCAAATTCGATTAAATTTGACGCCTTGTCCTCCACGTCGATGTTAGACCATACCGTATCTCCTAGTCAAGCCTATAGGCATTTGTAAAATCTAAGGAGCTATACACTTTTCCGCAGTGTCACCATGTAGACTCTGTAACTCCCAATTATCAATGCTGTATGAGAACTTGTGAAGATTCGGGTGGGAAAGGTATAGCAATTACTGACAACCAGAAGTTATTTGTATGTATATCTTGAATCTTCTCTCTTCTCTTCTTTCTGTACTATAGTCTGTACACACAGTTCTCCCCTCAATATTGCATGTAACAAAACAGTCTGTTAGAATACGAGTGAGGGAGAATGACATGTAAATAAGGTGCGGCTCTGCTCACATGGCGCGCTATTCACCACCCCTACGGGAATCGGAACGCCCAAATCTCCGCTTCCGTGCAAATTTGTACTGACCCACTGATCCTTCCGAATGCTAAACACACAGGCCGAAACCAACCCTCTTCGAACGACTGCAATCATCCGAACATTCGGGTAAGTCCGTCCTCGATGTTGGTTCACAATATGATTCGTATCTCACACATCCATGGGAATTAAGGCTAACCTATCCCAGAAATTTATGCTTGCTGTGCTTTACAATGCACGGCAGTCGGAAAAAGATAGATGGGAAGGGAGAAACAGGACGGCAACAACACGCTATATATGTTTCTGCCGCCAGCGGGAGAGGCACATCGAACCACCCGTCCACAACTACACACTCCAAACGATTTGAGATTTGTGTAGTTGCAGTGTTAATTCTCAGAGATATCATAACGCTCATTGGTGTCTGGTCTCACCACGTTCCTCCCTGCTAGTGCTGATATTAATATATTAACAAACTAGCATTATAGATAGCCGAAACAGCCGATTAAGAGGTTTTAATACTGGTATACTCTACACGTATGCCGACCCCACGATGAGGCCGGGTGCCTACATGAGACTTTGAAAGCAGAATCGGTATAGGCTGCGTAGGATCGAAGCTAGCTTTGCATTCCATGACAGGCGCCGCAAAATTGGTAAGGAAACCCTGGACCGCCGCGCCCTGAACAACTGTAGGGTGGGTGAGCGACCAGTCCTCATATTCCAACCCCTTTGCTTCATCATCCTTCAACCCTTCCATCATTCATCCCTTCATTCCTCTAAACGTCACTCCATACCCCTCCCCAGCGCCGAAAATCAGCCCCGAACTTCACTCTCACGGCCATCCTTCACCGGCCTGCAGGTATAGCTTCTCGCTAGTAGCAAGCACATCTTCAACCTCGCGTCGCTCTGCGCTCCGGAGTTCTCCATATTCTCCGTGCTGACCCGACAAGCTGACTCATCAGATTCCGTTGTACACCCCATTTCACCATCACCAAGTTCGCATCTAAACATGGTTTACGTAACGTAGGTCACCGAAAATTCCTTTCTCCGTCGCATTGTGCTAACGAATATTTCAGCGTCAAGTTCTTGGATCCGGTACACCGAGCGCTGTTCATAACCGGTGTTGTTTTTGTCTTCATCGGCTGTGTGATTCTTGTAGTGAACAAGTGGTACTGGGACTCCCGCGTCAGATCTGCGCGCCGCAGATATGTTCGTATCGAGGTGGGATCGGAGTCAGATTAGATTACTGGGGTTTTGTGGGGTTTTGAATTCCGAGTTTCTGGCGTCTGGGAAATGATTACGCTCACTGTTTCTGCTTTTGGGGTTCATTGGCTTTCTTTCGTTGTTTAGAGTATACCGCACTTCTGTCATTAGCTAATCTTCTATGTCCTTTCCCTCAGTCGAGATCTTAGGTTCTGGAATGGTTACGTGCATTGGCAGCTTGGTTTTTGAGTTTATCGCTCCCTGAACTGGTGCCGTTAGACTGATAAAGAGACTATCATGGGAGTCACTCAAACGCATATTATCTGTTGCTACAGGTGAATTTACCATATGAAAAGCAGTGAAACCTGACGTCATCCTATGGTTGATATATAGCACATGGTATTAGTAGAAATTGATTACTGCCGATAGTGTCTTGTCTTGCTTAATGATACCTCCCCCCCCCCAAAACTCCCGCCTAGAGCAATGATATTATTGTAGTTTATTTATCTTACTGATTGCACGGAACGAATTAGCATCCTGGTTTTTGTGGTGCACAATTGACTTTTAGATTGATATTAATTCCGTTACTCGTACCAGAATCCCCATTTCCAACTCGGCAGTAAACCCCGGCCTCCTTATACCCAATACGCACTCGGATCGTGCACATGTGACCAAGAACGCAAAGGTGGTGCAGAGCACATCTCGAACTCAACCGATGAAGGAGTATAAACGACTTCCCCCATCCAATCCTTAACCATGATCCAAAGCGTTTTAACATCTCCCACAATATAATGGAACTCAGAGTACATGACGTATGTCATCCCCAAGAAAGCCACGGCCCCAAGGACAGCGCCGGATATCGTGATAGCCATCGAGATGGCGGCTGCGAGTTTTGTGATTTCCATGGTGGTGTGTGAAAATCAGAAGTTAATAGGGACTTCTGAAATGCTTCGGGAGTGGGGGCTGGACAAGAGGGACGCTGGGAAGACAAGGTTCTTTTGTCTGATTTTGTATGGTGGTAATTGTTAACAAGGAGCGTGTGGCGAATAACAGGAGGGGCTTGTAGCGGGAAAATAGCCTACCAAACCCGAAAATTTGGTCGGTAAGATAGGCCGGCGAAATTATAGCCAACAAACTAGGTAAGGTATTGTTGCTTCACGGTGACATAGGGCAGTTAGCTCTCTTTTAAAATCTCTTGGTTGCGACGTTCGAGGGTGATTGAACTTAGGCTTCAATCCTAAATGACTATCAGTTTGTGACGATACTGTATCATTGCCAGCGGGAGTTGATAATACACACACCACTTCTCGCATGTAACAAGGGGAGTTAAATGTACTATAACAATACACCGACAAAACCGGCAAACCTGGAGAGAAATTCTCGGGAAGATATTCCTGTAGCAGCGAGAGTGTGTGATTTCTGTACAACGACCTTGGAGTCAGTAAGTTTATGTTGGGAGAATGAATGCTGTCGACATACATGGAGTTGCAACTGCAGAGAGGACTTGTAGTTATAACAATAAAAGAAGGCTTGATAACTCCCGTCAGGCTGAGGATAACGATGCGCGCGCCTATTACCGCTGTTCTTGCTTGCAAAGAATAAACTTACGTGGCTGTATGATGGTGTTCGAGGTATTCTCCTCGGACAAGGCTACGGGTAAGCGGTGTTGTGGTGTCAACGCCTATAACTCTATCAGTTCTACTGGTGATATAGGAGGATGATGAGGTGATGTTGATGTTGTGAAGATGCACGGAGGAGTTCCTTGGATTAATAAGTAACCCTAACCTGTGTTCCGGGAAAGAATGGACCCCGGACACTTTCAATCTTGCCACAGGATATTCTTAAACGTAGTTCATCCCTGATCTTCTTTTTGCGCCGTGTCCATCCGCAAGTTTTGCTAACTCGACCCCAGACCCTCGTCATTCTTGGAGTTGTTTCATCGATAAGATCAAAGCTTGGGTTTTCGGATCAGAACCAACCTATCGCAGACAAAAGTTACGCAGTTTAATCCAAGCAGTCAACCGAATTGTCCCAAAGGTAAGCTCTCCATCTTCCTACCACGGTTTGGTTCCCCAGACTACCACCGCTGTGTCAACTTGCCATACCCCGGTATTGGTCAGACATTCAATGAAGCGACTGATAGCAGCATTTGCCCTCCTGCTAAATCCAAGGTCACGGCGGTGGCTAAAAATAAGCCTTCTAGCCGCCCAGCGCATCTTTGTTGCCATCACCGGCGCTCCCATGATGGGAAGTACCTCAATAAAGACTATTGTCAGCTCTTTAGTTTCACCAAGCTAATCGCGCGATAGGAATGTACTCTATTTGCGCAGTACTATCCTATTTCTTATACTCGAAGGCGCAACAGTTCCTTGTTTACTGCCCTTGGGTTTTTCATATGCCTCCCGGGCTAACTTTTCTCGCGTTATCAATGACGTTTCTACCTCATTCCATTTAAGATCCTGGGGAGTGTAGTTTTAAGTCTTCGTTGAAGGCATCGCTAAATTAAACTGTTAGGAATACCAAGCAATCGTACACAGGAGATTTAGGTGATTAACTTTGAAGGCAGAAGTTTCTTAGTTGGGAAATGGTCATATCAGTACATTTATGTCAATACATCGTACAGTTAGCCGGTCTCTAAATACGATATCTCTTCCAAAAATATTCAATTACATCGAGGTAGTATAACTGATATAGTCGAGACATTCGTAGTCAAATCGGTACGCTGACCCACGCCAATTTGAGTACACCCCTCAATCCCAGTTTTTTTGCATGCGAACAGCTTTCCCACCCTCCTACGGCAAGTACAACCATCTTTAGCAGCTAAAGATGTGTCTTCTAGTTTCATTCTAACACTTTCAAAGGGCTTTCTAGGCTGTTTTCCAAAGAATTTTGTGAAGCATGCGTTGATTATCGATAGAATGGTGAACTTTACCGAAAATCAGCGTTTTCTTAGGTACAAAACCTGAAATATCTGATATCTATATATTATACACTTGGTTTGTCGGCTTGAAGCATTCTCATTGGTTGACTTGCGGTACGTACCTCTAAGAAGGATTTTTATTGGCTGACAACCCATAGCTTCAAGCTTGGCATACCCCATCAAATATCCTCAAATATCCACTCCCAATTAAGTATTTGAGTTCAACTCTGATCATAAAGTAATGTTTACATGAAATGTTCATAATTCTATGCTCTTTCGCCTCTCATTCTCTTATTTAGCATATGTTCAAAATTGATAGAATGGTTGGTGAAAAGTAACTATTTTTTATACTGTATCAATACATATAACACTTCCGAGCGGCAACCATTTCGAAATTTGGTAACCATGGGAGCCCGCTGAGTCAAACGCCCGAAGGCGAGTTTGGGCCAATCCCACACGGGTTTTAGTAGTCTCGGAATGTGGTACACCCAGGGTTCCGAGACTAACGACTTTGCATTTATTTAATTTGGACTTTTTGCTTGATTACTTTTATGCTGTTTGGTACAAACGGGTACCCACTTGTACGTTCATATTGGATTATTTCGATCAAACATTCTGGCGACAAAAATCTGCAGCGGAGCAGTATGCTTGAACACGCTCCGGTGGCCTGTACTTAAAGTTCCTAAATTACACGAAGCAGAATACATAATAGTAAGGAGGTCACTCCCTTGTATTTCAATACTCTTCTAAGGACGCCAAAAGGTAGGAAATGGAGTCTTCACATCCGATCACTCGATTAGGGTTTGCCCTGCAAATATATTCTGGGTTCGATTCACGCTTGCGCTAGTACTTTTTCTAGGGTCTAATGCCCGATGTTTCCCTGCGAATGAGTGTCAATTACCGTTTTTGGTTCTATATCTTTCTTGAATATCCCAACCTCATGATAAATTTGCAGATCTTCTGGCTTGAGCGTAGTTCGGACTTACATCCATCTTCACTTTCAGCAGCCGTTTTTAAGCCGTGATCCGTAGTTCCTTCTTCTTGAATGCTGTCTAAATTTAAGTTGAATCACCTTCGTTTCTCCAGAAGTTCAGTCGCCCTGAGTAGGTATCAAGTTGACCCATTGCATTATCGGTTAAGTTAATATATATCTCTCAATGCCCAGTCATCCAGCAAAACCAATCAAGCTCCTTCCCACTAACAATCACGTCCTCAGGCTCAACCTCCTGAGGAAAACCGAGTACATATCCACCAGCCTGTTGTTGCTGTCCAAAGATACTAATCCCGAGCTAGGTGTGCTCGACAACGCAACCACATGAATCCGTAAAGTCTTCCAGAAATCTGACCCAGAAGAACCAAAAAATCCTCCGCACCGACGACCGATCATCCATCTCAATAACCCCGATCCATATGATCCCCAGGCAACTCAGTCCGTGCAAGATAATAATCAGATTGTTGCCAGTGAGCAACTGCAGGTTCGTATTCACCCTGGGCATATTTTTACATAAACTCTGATTTAACCAGCCTTTGCCGCCGATTACAGATATTCCCCCATTACCGGAAAAGTACTATTTTTTCGGAAGGGATAAAGTATAATCCACCTGCCACTTCCGAAATAAGATACAGAGATACTAACGAGGTACATCTTTAGCTACTACCATCTGGTAAATTACCGGAGAGCATAGCTCCAGAACACCGAGCTGGCCCAATAAATTCCCAGCAACGGGATGATGGCTCCCAAATTATTGAAGAGTGCATTCAGGATGTTAAACGGAGAGAGATGTATCCTTATGGTCGAAGGGTAGTTAAAGACCAAGGGCTGGTTAGTTCATATGGAGAACGGAAACGTTGATTCTGAAATTTGACTTGAGTATTGTATTTAGAGGCACCTAGTAACAGCCGAGTTGACATCACTTCCGGGGAAATATGACTGGCTAGGGTTGGACGAAGATGAGGTGCGGATTGTAGGTCAGTGCTTTGTATATTCGGTGGTGTATTGACGTTTCACGATATTATATAGAAACCTGATCTCATAGAAACTTCGAACAATGGGTGCTTGTCTCCTGCTACTGTAAACCCCAGAGAGAATACCAAGGAAGGCTTGCTGGTTAGTTACTTCTGATTCTAATTTAGGCGGTGTGATTTTCGTCTAATATAAGTATTACTAGCATCTAAGCCTTTCCAAACTGAACAATTACGATTGGTTAGATCTCGATTCGGAGGTAAATTTCCACGGTCTCACCACTATCAGGCACCAGAAACCGACTGACGCTGATGATTCGTAGCACTATACCCTAATTCCTTTCATGCCGGTCGTTCGAGCTGGAAACATCCGGACTAGGCCAGGAAGTCCGCAGAAGTGTTTTCCTACCCATCACAACATACGCTCTCACTCGTCCCATTCGACTTCAGGTAGTCGACTAGTAGCCAACCACACCGAATCGCTACACCGTTAGCTGGAGCATTGTTATCAGTCATTGGAGACATTGCCCAAATATCACACGGTCAAAAACACCAAATAATGGGCACACCCGAATGACACTCACGTTCTCAATCTCCTTTGTCGCTTCGTCGTCGGCCAGATCTCCGACAGCCATCTCTCATGTCAAACCCAAATATCCCCTCCAACCAGGATCGCGAGACACATTCGCGAGACACATTCTAGTCCCGAAAGGGGCGGGCAATCTTATGTCAGGAATGACATTACCCCCACCTCAACTCATCAACAAGTTCCACAAATTCTAACAACCTCTGCAACTTTGGAGAATTTGAGCTTCTAAATATCATAAACCCTCTGAATACTGGATTATCAACGATTCAACTAACTAGAATCAAATAGCATCCATACAGATTGTCGAAGTCTTATATGCTGAGACTAGTAGCTATACCCATTAGGTGTTCTTCACGAAGGATTCATCCATCAATTTATTGGGCCGCTACCATCCTGTAGATGTCAAGTCGAATAGACAATTCCGAGAGCTTCCATATTGAGGTTTTGAATCGTTTGGCACCACTTATAATCGTCTCTTTTTTGGTATTAAGTGAGGTATATAACGAGTACTAACTAGTACCCTAATAGAATATACTATGCCGCCCGGATAATAAATTGTGACATGCCTAGATGCAGATTCAATCCTTGCTACTGCTTAATACGACTAGTAGCTTTATAGCAACCTGTATCCTCTGCAGCAGCTGTTGTAGTCAATTCAATCTCATTAAGGGATTGGAAGTCCCTTCATTACGCCCACCCTAATGCCCATTCCCTAAGTACATAACACAGCTAAACATAATATATCACTCAGTATTCACTTAATCCGTTCATCTTAACTTGTAATCCAAAGAAGCACCGTAGGACATTCCTAATCCACACCACCATCTCGAGATATATACTGACACGATCTCCAGAGGGTACCAGAGCCATCCAGACAACGCTAATGAGGAAAGTCGGGACGGTACAGGAAATGCATTGACAGGAGAAGGTAGTCGTCTTGTTCCTTCCATTGAACTTGCTGTGAACTCTATTCGCTAGTCAGTGGATGGAAAGCGGAGATCTTGAAGGCAGGATGGATACTCGTTACAACATCGACGATTTTTCAACTTCGATATGCAGTAGCTTGGGGAGGCGTAGATTTGGGGAACGCACTCTTTGTTTTGCATTGATCTTAGGGATATCCAGGAAGGTTATTTCAATGGTACAAGCTTCACTAGTAATACCTTTCACTCAGTGGAATACTTCTCCGGCCGTTGAATTCTTCACCGGTACTCTCAGGTTTCAGGTTTGTTTGTTTGTTTGTAATCATATTGCATTCGGCCGCTGGCGGCCATGGCATATCCCGTACATATTTCCTCCCCGCTTCTTCTGTAACATAAAGAAACAAAAGCAAAGTTGCAAGTCTTCTTCCCCACTGAACAAAAGAAACTGCCAAAAACAACATCAACTTTTTACACTCCCCCATCACTCGACTCCTCATGATCTGAGTTCTCCACCTCCTCCACCACTCCACTAATTCTGCTGGCATCCATATGGAAAAGAAAATCCAAAAGCACCCACGAACATTTTTCTTCTGCAAAAACAAGAGACATTGGCAAACTGATCTTTGGCTTCTTCATTACCTTCTCAACTGCTTCATATCCTTCTTCCCCTTCTTGCCCATCAACCCATAGCCTTTTTTGTTCTCGTTTCCATCTTTTGCACCATTTAAAAAGGTGGTCTCTAGTCTGATATTTGTGTCCACACCACCAACACTTTATATCTCTTCTTTTTCCAATTCAACGTAGGTATTGCACCAAAAGAGCATGCCCTGTCTTAAGCTGGTAAAACCTTACAGCAATTGATTTCTGGGATTTCATCACCACACTGTTACCCCCCCCTCTTCACCAAATCATACTGGTAACTGTGCTTTGACTTCTCTCCCATCTTTTTAATTTCTTTTTTGCTTTCTTCCCATTTTTCCTCTGTCAACCTTCGGCTTATATGGGCGAAAGAAACATAATTTAAATACGGCAGCGGATTTTGCGTCTCGGTATACTGTTCAGGTTTCAGGTTCGTCAGTTAGCCAAATGTAGCTTCACATTTTATGCCTTCAATTCGAAAAGTAGACGTAACATGATTCAACATGTCAAGGTGATCCGATAGATTTTCCATGAGATCAGCCAGACTTCATTGGTTGAGTTCCTGGATGAGAGGAAACAGTAAAAGTTTCAACTGTACTCTACAAATGATGGAGTAATTGTACAAAACACCCAACAAAACAATGAGCTATAGAGACGTAAGCGTACCCACCCCAGTAGTCTTAACACTCATACCATGGAAAGTGGAAGGCTTCCCAGCAAATACCGCATATGCAAGCAGTTTTTATCCCCAGCCGATATGACATGCATATGTTATGCTTACACCATAGTCTCCGGTATCTACCAGGCCCTCTGGTATCCACGGCTCGGCCCACCCACGTTGCTCATCCTCCTTATCCCCCTCTCCCGTCGCTCCCGAGATCGCTCCCGAGGTCTTCCCCCAAAGACCTCATTAATCCTCCTCTCTAGCTCTTCCGCTTCCGCTCTAGCCCGCGCCCTTGCATCCATCTCAGCAGTGCTAGGAGGCACAATGAACTCCATCTCCTCTCTCTCCTCCAATTCCTCCTCCATAGTCAGTGCATGCTGCTCTTCCGTATTCTGCACCTGCCTTCTCCTTGCCTCAGCCTGAATCTCTCTCACACGAGCGGCGGCAGCAGCTTGAAATTCCTCCTCCCATTCGCGGCGCGCCTGGTTGCGTGCAACAGTGACAATGGAAACCTGGAAGGCGGTAGCGCAGAGTAGAAGGAATGACATGCCGGCAATAAGGAGTGCGACTTCCTTGTCGCTCTTCGCATGCTTGATGTGATTCACGAGTGCAGCCGAGAAGGATAGCATGACGAGTTCGAGAGCGATAAAGAGCGCGACTTTTGAGCTGCAGGGGTTTATTCGAGGCATATTGGTAGTGTAGTGAAGGGGAATTAGTGGTGAACAGAAGGATGACAGCGGGATTTGCGGTGTTCAGATGGTGTCAAATAGCGTTGAGGGCAGTGATTGGCGAAGTTTGAGCAGGGACAGATGTTGACATGTGTGGGAGGGCTATGTTCTAACAATTAACAGTTTGTCCACCTTGAACTTTGCAGGCGAGTGATCGCGTGTGGTGGACCCTGTTATATCAAAGTTACAGCCAACCTTGTCGCATTTATCATTCTGATATTTTCCTTGCTACTCCCATTACTCTAGAACCAATCTATGATCACACACAACGTTGTTTCCCCTCTGCCCAACGTCATTACACCCCCGGTCGTCCCCGCTGCGGAAGCCCAAAAGCCAGGAAAGGCTGTTATTAGGGATATTCTGTGAATCCCTGGATACTTCTGTTAGTTGGTGTGTGCAGAGGTTGAGTTGGAGAAGAAAAGGCGATTGATTGGTGTTTAAATCAGCCCCAGCGTAATTTCACACTAGCACTGTTATAGGGCTGAGTTAAATCACTCAATTTAATCCGACTAATCACTTGTCCTCATCTACCAGAACTCGCTTTACTCCCAAGCGTTTCAGCACAATCACGGCATTCTCCAGCCAGTCTAATCGTCCGTTACACTTGATTATACTTTATTGGATCCGCTCAATGACCGGATCTAGCTACAACAGCGAGGGAAGCACAACGCAAGAAAGTAGTAAACCAACGGAAATCACGAAGTCCTGTTGAATATTGAGAATTCTTTAGATTTATTTCAAGTTCAGTCTATATAGATTTCTCCTTGGGGGTCTCGTTCCCGAGCTCGCCCAACGGACAAGCTGTAGAGTACCTCATACCCCTTTTTCCATTAATCCTGGAGCACGGTAAGCTGAGTACCGAGTATTCCCCACAGCCATGCCAAAACTACTACTCTCCCGAAGGTACGCATTATGAGTCATGGACTAGCCCAGCGGAAACTTAGGTTTCGATTGTGAGGATGAAGGTGAGGATAAAAAATGGCTGTAACCGACCTCTCTGCGTCGGGCCGCCCATACATGCCGCGTTATGCTAAGACTCCGCATCGGCGTTTTGTGAGGGGGATCTGCATATAGTCCTAGAATGTGGAAAAAGATCTTAAACCCGTGCCCGGACAGGACCAGGATTCCCAAGCGGTCAGTCCGGTTAAATATGGTCCTCGACCGGTCTATGCCAAGGGCTTTCTCTTCAGCGACCAAAATGCTAAGATTAATGCCGCAGCCTTAGCTCCCAGTGCCTCATTCTTTTGCCGTAGAATCGCACGTGGAGGTGCGGCCGAGCATTAGCTACTAAACTAGAGTCCTCAAGGGGATCCTAATGGACACATATAACCTACCAACTGTAGTCAATTATTGCGGAAGCGTAGACAGCTAGAAAAGCTGTAAGTAGGTGTTGGGATAGTTCTGTGAAAACGATAATTAATACCAGGAGAGCTCAGTCTCTCAGTAGCTAGGCTTCTTCATTTGCGTTGATAACGGTGGGTCCGAATGCGGTTTTCCGAGTGTAGGTCGCAGAGTCCATCGTTCCCCCTATCGCAAGCTGTTCTCTTTCCCTGACCCCCCAAAGCAGCCGACGTGTGGAATTCCGGCCGGTTCAGCTGTTAGAGGCGCGTTAGAACCTAGTTGAATGCCGTCGTCGATGTGTGCGTAAATGGAAATGTATGGGGGGTACTTTCACCCAGAAAATTACTCGTATAAGTTCCTTTGACGATGCGTTGTTTGCGGAAACCTCGACTAGGATGGGGGCTATGGAATATCGGCTCTCTAACGATGCGCGCAACACTACTCCGTGGTTCTCCGTAGTTCGAAATAAACGCTACCTTCCTTGTAGTCGCATCACGGGAGTTAGAGATGGCTGGACCTTCCTCCCTCGTGGCGCCCCGAACAATCCGGTACTGACCTCTTGATTTTTTCATATCCAGTGCTCTCGAAGAATAATTACCTCCGCCGGGTTCGCATTGACTGCTTCGGGTGGAGACATTCCCTCAGTCTGGGATCTGTATGACGTTGGCGGACGAAGAAGTAGAGAGGTAATAGCGACGAAATCGGACTCAACCGTTAGACAGGGAGCACACCTTGATGGCTGAGGTATAGTGGTACTCTGTTGTCCAATCGTGGTTGTTGCAGTTAAACTACCAGACGCCACAACTAGACGCCACAGCCAGCCACCATCACGGATGCAAACCAGATATCAAAATTTGAACTACAATAGGCAGACAAAGACCACAAATAGCGACACTAGCTACTTCCTCAAACCCACCCATCTCTGAAATTAACCCTTCAACGCCGATAAATCAGCCCAATCCATTATGCCAATCCAATTTGAATTATTCCCAGTCCGCTCCCTACCGGTGTCGTAATCCCAAGTAGTTTCAGCTTTCCATCCGCCATGTCAACGAGTTTCTCCCAGTCTCTCACTGTCCTTTCTTTCCCACCCAACATTACCCACATGGTCAAATCGTAAGCCCTGCACACACAACTTTAGTACGAAGTCAGGGTTGCAAGAGCTCTACGACATACCTCTGGTTCTTTTCGACGACCTTTGGCGATGTATTTGGCAAAGGCAATATGGCATCCACAATAACGATTTTTGAAGCCTTGGTCATCTTCGGTATCAAGTTCTTTAATATCCGGGTACAGTACTTGTCCGAGTAATCATGAAAGATGAGCCGGAAAAGGTAGACATTTGCAATGACCTTCTGCGGTTCGAAAAAGCTATGTTCCATGAACTCGATACGGCCTGCAACCTCGGGGTCCAGTTTTGAAGGTCCATCGCTGATAACTGAGGCGAGATCTTGCACGACGAAGCGAAGTTGCTTATGTTTTCGAGCGATCATTTGACTAACAGATCCCCAAGATCCGCCCATCTATCGACTACTTGTTAGCTACAAGTAAGGACAAGTAGTATGGATAGAAGAACAAGCACATCAACCACTAGTCCATTCCCGAAAGCTTCCCAGTCAACATCACCGTTAAGGAGGTTATCCGCAGAACTACCTCCGCTAGCAAGCGCTGCCGGTTCCGTCAAAAACTTCATGGCATCATGAAAATTCTGCTTTCGCCACTCGTTTTCAGGCCGCTCATAAAAACTCCATAGAGTTTGGTCAGTTCCAAACGCAATGTTAAACGGCGTTTCGTTCGGCTCCCCGCTGTCGCCATATTTCTCCAGCGCTTTTGTGATCTTTACCACACACTCGAAGACTTCATTGGCAGTGTGTGCAACCATTCCTCGAAATAACTTGTTCTCGAGCAGAACACGACTGGAAGCGGTGTGAGCTACAAAGCCTGGTCGCGGTTCTTCGAAAATATAGGACGTCATCGCATAACGAATAATGCGAGTGGTGAAGTCTTCGGTGAGTCCTGTAGAAATAGCAATCTCCGAAAATGAGGCTTCACCGTCAAGCGGCACTGCTTTGTGGATACTGAAATGGTTGATGACACCCAGGGCTGCTGTGTCATATTTTTGCTTAATGACCGTTAAAACCGTCATCTAAAGACTAACAGCCCCGAAATATTTTTTACTTACCGCAAGAGCTGTCCACAATAATGACTCGGTTGGTCCCATGGCAAGATCATGGATGGCCCTCGAAGCCTCGATTAGAGCCACACGGGATTGTTCAATGCTACTCTCGGTCTTGGGAATTGGAGAAATCGGAGGTCCATCTTTCTCGAATGATGGCTGAGGAAGATTTTTAGTGGTTATATAGTCGTTCAGGACAGCTGCATGTTTTGAGATCTCAGCAGCCAGCTCCACGATGGTTGGTGACATGACGGATTGGATTTCTCAGGAATGATACAACTGTGTCGCGATGGGCATGACTATAAACGGATATTTATTTGTTTATCTATGTATGCCGTAGTGGTGAATTCCCAACTATCTATGCTGGGCTCCCTGTTTTTGGTTACGAGCAAAGCAACTTGTTGAGCTCTATGCAGAGCTCTATGCCGTGCACAGTAACGTCCAGAGGACTAGGTGAGAGCTAAGGCACGAGATATTTCTCCTCTATCGCTCTAAAACGGCCAATCTTCATAGTCGCGTACTCAGTTAATGGACAAACCATTGCACAAGATATACCTAGCTCTCTTGTATAGGTATGGTCGGTTGTTGCCCTATACTCTAGTCAACATATTTCACTCCACATTACAGCTCGCCGGAGTTTATAACTCAACTGGGACAGTAATGCAAGGATCCATTGGTTGGGTCATGGGTGGCAGCCTTAATTTGATCCACACTTATTCTTCCAAATACATTATAGCTCAGGCTTCGCCTTCGCTTCTGAAGCCGATAACTAGCTATGCATCAATAAACGCCCTCCGCCATAGTTCGATCCAGACCTTGGCAAAGCACTATTGCATCCATTGGCGAAATGGTCCCGAATTCCGTTCCATCCGCGGGAGATGTGCCAAATCCATCTTTAGTAGGGTAGATGCTGCCTGGTATGTCACAGAAAGCGCCTGGCCGTAACTCGTTGGGTGATGATCTGCATGGAGTGCAACACACTGGGGATCCTAGGAGTCGTTCTCACCAAAGTTATCTATTAACTTGAAATTTCACAAGTTGCATTTCGTGTGTTTTGTATTATCCGACCTTAGAGCAAAACAAGGAAAGGCAGACTTGATGCTCGCCCAAAGGTGTAGACACCAGGCTTTCGGGGCTTCCAAAGCAACCCCTCCAACGACTGATGTTTACCTATCATGCCAACTCCTGGAATTTCTTATGTAGGATAATCAGGCCATAATGGGGTTCTCCATGGTCGGATTAATTCCGCACTGAGGCTGCTCTTTCAAGTACTGGGGCGCGGTAAAACACTATGGCTGAGTTTTGGAGTCGAAAACCCCTGTTCGAAAGTTATTTTAGCATATAGAGTAATAGTTTCGAGATCGATAAGCGGTTCTTTCCCTGGGAATAATCGTGAGATGTTACCCTAGTCCTCCATCGGTATCCGAACGATTTGACAAGGTTATAGGGACAGGGGGAGGAGAATATACTGGTGCGAGATTGAGATACAGCTAATGCGGGGGCTGAGGGCGCCGGGCACACCCGTCGATAGCTGTAAACGTTGATGCAGATAGGTGGACCTCATTTCGAGTTTCGTAACGTAGAGTACTTAGATTAGATGTTTATTTTGCAATTTAGCAGTAAATTGAAGAGGGGCCCGTTACTGTACATCCTTCGTGAAGCAAGTCAATAGCATACTGTCGTGATCGGAAAGCCGGATTCGAAGCAATGTGACCAAGGACATTGGGATAACATCCGTCGATACGCGGCATTAGTCTCGAACGCTGGGAAGCACGTGGCGTCTACTGCTGTTCACCTAGTTCAGCATAACTTCTATAGTCTCGTCTGTGGTTCACAATTTCCAGAAAGCCATAGCCGAGGTGAATTTGCTGCTTGACGTCGATATGTATGTTCTGTCTTAGAGATCGATAAAGTAGCCATTGTTGTTTCCATCGCTTCCGTTGTTTCTGATACTACAACCCTTGGGTTGGGTAAGCAGCATACGCCCTCAGCCGGGTTTCATTGGAGGCGGAAGAGAAATCACCCTCGTAAGGCCCAAATGGTTCACCAAAAACCAACCCCGGCTCCACCATTAATATAACCTCGCTCCCCAAGACTCCCGGGACTTTCGAGACTCTCTGCAAATAATTGCAAGTGAGGTTCTATGAGAACGACATGGAGGCACTGGTGACCAGCCTGCTTTAAAGAGCCCAGATCGTGAGAACCGAGAGTACAAGTACATCTCCGATGCTTGGCCCATCATGTAACATTGCGAGTTAACCTATTAATTTCAGAGGCCTCTTTAGGTAACAAGGTTTCCTCGGGTAACCCGAACTACTATCACCCTGACAGATACCCCGCGGCTCGTTCAGTGTTAGCTTTAGGGTGAGACAGACTTAAGATAGTCCCGGGATATCTCATTCATTAGCAAATAGATCTCGCGGGCCGGACCCAAAACCCCCTCGGCGAAGGTTAAATTAACTTAGATGACAACGATACTCAGGCGAAGGACCTTCAGGTATTCCATTACAATAGCTTTTCAGTATCGTTCAAAGTCCCTCGGGATTTGCATTATTGTCTCCACCCGATGGTTGAAAATCCTCACTGATCCTAAATACTAGTTAATACGCCTCCATCATTCCTAACTAGAAAAGGGTGAAATTGATGCTATTTCCATCACTGAATGTCACTCACGGCGTCCTGAGACTTGTCACCGGAACCACACTTTCCACACCTTACAGACTCGTACACTCAGCTAACCCATCCCTACCTCCACAGACTCCGAAGACCGCCACCCAGTATACTCCTTTCCATAGCCAAGGTTCGGCATTAGCTTTGTGTTTACCCTCCACAATACATGTGGCTGGAGGACCAGATATGGCTCAATGGAGCTAATTTTGATTGCGGACATTCCAAGAATCCTATATAGACATGTTTTGGGGTTCTTCAGCTAGCAAAAAGGCAGATTTCAGATGGCGTGCCTCTGGACTACCACCCCAACTATCACCCTTAGTATCACCCCTGAATTTTCGCAGTGGTAAAGCACGGTATGTTGAATTTGTTTCTTCTCATATTGATCGGCACTCAGCAGTCTGTTTGACTTACATTATCCCTATGTGCTATACTTAGTCCATCCCGCTACATACTACTTACAAGTTTATTAATTCGCCACTGATCACTAGCTGGCAATGTTCGCAAGCAGCGGGCTATCCTTCAACTGGAATGCTTGGCATCCATCTTTGCACGAGAGAGTTCTCTTATTCTGGGTCAGCAATCACCCCACTTGGTCGACCGCAGCACAACCCCAGGAAAGCTGCCAAAACCTGGGAATAAGATAAGTCTGCAGGATTAATTCTTAGATCCCACTAATGCGATGAAGATTCAAATGGTCTCCCATATTAGGCTACAATGATAGTGATATTTACACTCGTTAATAACAATTGCTTGCCAATCTCCCAGGGAGGCTGCTTGTGGAATGTCCGGCGGGCAACCTGTCCACTTGCAAATACAGCTGCAAAGAATCTTTGTTCTTTGAGGGTGATAGTGAAGGTGATAGTCCGGAGGCACGCCGGCTTGCAGATGTCTCTTGTCACTCGCCATCACTCGATGCCGAAAGAACAGTCGGTGTTACAATATGGAAGTTGGGGAGAACCGTGTGCGTGTATTCTATGGTACAGAGAAGAGAGAAGGAGAAAGACTCGAGATATATGAACGAGACATCAGCCCCTGCAGCAGTCACCGTGTATCAGATCTGTAACATATCTCCAGCACAAGTATACCTGTAACAGTCGGTGTTGAAATATGGAAGGGGAGAACCGTGTGAATAGACTTAAGATACAGATACTGGAGAGCAGGAGAAAGACTCGAGATATATACAAGGTAGTTGAGTGCCTTATGCCGTACCGGCTGTGTGCCTTGTCATCAGCTCAGCTCGGTCAGGTTCATGCAACAGTCGGTGTTACTTTGGATGCTTCTTTGACTTGTTGATTGACTTGATTGATCTATCTCTCGAGGGCCAAAGACCGTATATGTACAATCTCCCATATGCGTACGCGTATGCTCTATCTGACATGAGACGCATCACCCTGGTCCTGATGCATATCCTCATACAACCACCATCTTCATACAAGTCTTCATTCTCATACAAGACATCAGGCGATGCTGAGACTCACGATCCAAGTACACATGCAACAGTCGGGGGTAGTTTGGTTCTGAGCCGCAGCAGACGTGAGACAAGCAGTTCTCGACTGGAATAAGTGACGTCATTCCATCAGAGGTCGGAACTACTGGAATGCGTTGACGAAAGAAGATTCTTTCCTATGACGAATGGTATCAAACCCTACATCTGTAGATATCCATAGTACAGTGATCGCAAATATCCCCAGATACTACAAACTATAGATATACATCAATATCTTCAAATGCTTGCGGCAATTCCCAGCCTGGCCGGCACCAGTCTACGCCTGAGGTCACATCTCGTCTAACTGGTCTATAAATTTACAGACCATAGAACACTGTCAATGGGGACAACTATCACTGAGAGTGTATGCTTGCTCTTCCGCCCAGTCCTGCCCTCACTATATGAATTGAACGATAGGGAGTTGCAACGACTTTGTGAGACTCCGAGTGAGAGTATATAGTTAGAACTCTAATACATGCGATACTTAATCCAGACCCAGGCATCAGATGGTTGACAGGGTGGTAACCTTTTACTGCCCGAATCTAGTGAAATGGACTCCATAGTTTTAGGTTTCAATTAAATTAGATTTATACGGAGGAACGATTGCAAAACTATGTATATAAAGACCTAGTCATGTGCAGAGTCTTACATTTAATGCTTTCAGAGTAAATGCAAGTCGGAGCTAGTCACCAACTTGAAAAGACCTAGTAGTCGTAGTATCCGGCCTCGAGAACAGAAAAGCGCAGTTAACACTCGCCGAAGAGCTGTAGTCCGTTGTGCATCAGCTACACAGGCACAAGCCTCAAGTCCTCAAGTCCTCAAATCTTTCCACTTCAGCCATTATTGGCATAATTTCACTATTCCAGCCCGAGGTAAGTAAAGGCTACACGAAATTCGACCATCGAAGTTCAGCATTCAATCATCCTTCCGCTTCCGAATCAGTCTGTCCATCATCACCGTTTGCATATTCCATCTCAGCCGTCGTCATCTCACATCCACAAGGCCACTCATCATGGGGGTCTGCATCGTCTTTCTCGTACCATATGATAATACAATCCCAGTGCAAGATATGCTGACATGTACTGGGGATTTCACACCCGTCACAATCCTTAATACCTGGTCCCTTGCAACAAGCACAGGTGAAAAATTCTGGGATATGCACCCTTTTGGTATGTTTGGGGAAGTTGCTAGTGCTGTTTTTCAGGCAGGTTGGGGTATTTTTCGGTGTTTTACCTGTACCATTTTTCAGGGAGGTCCCAGTATTGTTGGAGGTTTCGCCTGCGCCAGCGTCGTTATTCTGAGGGTTCAGGTCATCCTGGGTTTCACCAGGGCTATCGTTCTGAGAGGTCCCAGCATTATCGAAGGTTATACTTACGCTAGTGCTATTGTTCTGAGGAGTTCTAGTATTATCAAGATTACTTGCACCGGCGCTGCTCTGGGAGATCGAGTCATCCTGAATTTTACCATGGTTGTTGTTCTGAAAGGCTTCTGCTGAAGACATGGCTCAAGATTTCTCAGTTTCTAATGATCGGAATTTGGGAGAGGCAGGTCAAAGTTAAAATAGGTGCGCAGCGCATGTTGAAGAGCTCGTGTTGAAGAACTAATGTTCACCTTGAGGATGGATCTTTCCAAAATCACCTAGATTTTCTATAACCCCGACTTCGACTTTGTTGCAACGGGAGTCTAGACCGCTATGGCCCCGTTAGATCGTTAGAGTGTAGGACCTACGTTATGGGGGGTTTGATTAAATAGGTAAGCATGACATGAACCTCACATGGAGCTATCATCTTTGACAACCTAGTTTGACATGTTTTCCTCACTCCTAGGCTGCTAGGTATTTTCGGCTATCACAGTTGTTGACCTTGCAGTCCATTGCAAGCCTTACAGGTGTATTTGAGTGACAGCCTAATGACCTTCATGTCAGCCTGTCAGGTTTGTCAGATTGACAAGAGATGGCCGCTGCGGCAGCCATCGCCGAAGCAGCCATCGCCGTAGCAGTAGCCATCGTAGCAGTAGCCATCGCCGTAGCAGCCATTACCATAGCAACCATCACCATCACCATATTGGCACGGGATTTGGCCCGATGGCTTATGTAGCGTTCGAGAGCTTACAGCCCCCAACGGCCTAAGGCTGCGGGCATGAGGCCGGTGGCTTGCGGCCCCCATGCTGAAGAGTAGGTCTAGCCCCGGCAGTGATGCTCGGCATCGGTCTCCGGATGTGATACTCGGCTTCACCGAGTATGCCCTCTTCTTTCCCATATACATTTGCCTGTCTTTCTCTCTCTTTGCTCTTTAGACAATCACTTTTGTACAATAGTTAATTCAATATCTCTATTCGTGCTCGATTGATCTCAACACACCATCACCATCACCACCATCATAATAATCACCACCATATACAGCAGCTGCATGCTTCGCACCCACGTATACACATAAAAATTATGGGAGCAGTGGGAATGTAATCTGGAGATGAAAGTAGATCCTAAAGGTGACAATCCCATCATCCCAATTCCAGCACTTGCTGCTATATGCTGCAGCAAAAGTGGGAAGCTGGTGAAATCTGCAGCTCTACACTGTAACCGAAAAAATTCTCATACAGCAACACCCTCTACTACCAACAGGTTGATGTCAGGTTGTTAAACCTATTAACCTAACCACTGTGCTAGCATTACACACTACTGCAAGCCTGTCAACTCTACCAACCTTCCCAGACTTGTGCTGCTGTCAAATCAGACAGGCTTACATTTCGGTGTTGCTAACCAATTGGTTTTCCACATGTCAGCCTGCAAATTGAAACAGCACCACAGCAACCTAATAAAACATGATAGCCTCACTTCAAACCCATCTGAGGCTTATGTGCTTATTCGAGCCCCCCGTAGTGTAGTCATCGTCTTTAAGAAAGCGAAGCTGGGCATGACAGGTGACGACGGAGAGGTTACCACCTAAATCCAACAGAAACAAATGACCAATCAAAGAGCAGTTGCTCCTGTTCGTGGGACATAGCTCCTGGAGAGTTCAAGGTTCTCTCGTTCCCTAGCTACGTGCTCGCAAGCTCACACGGTCGGCTGAATTTGTTCCGCCACCACACTAGGCACAAGAGAAAGTTCAAGGGATGAGTCCACACTATCGGAGGTTTTCTACGATCACAAACAATTACTCGTGTAGACAGTAGATCTACCTGACATTGTGATAAGGTGGTGAGAATAAATAATATGGACGTTGACGTCATGGCCCATCTACCTGCGTCAAGGCACTTACTAGAGTCGGTTGAACTCCCCTGAATCTTCCCTCTAGTCTGTTATATATTCATTGGCAATAGTGGCGTGGCAAAGGGTGGCAAAGGCATACCCGAAGGCTCTCTTGCATGTATCATGTATCTCTCCTTCTCTCCTTTTCTCTTTTCTCTTTTCTCTTTCTCTTTTCTCTGTATCAGTCTATGCCCATGGTTCTCACCTCCATATCCCAATGGTCAAAACCTGCAGAATCGAGTGACCGGTAGTGCAAATTGCTACCGTCAAAGCAGTTTTTGGACCAATATATACAATCAATTGGATCACACATCTTGCGCAAGATTCCCACAAACCGGGTTAGTCAGGGTCAGGCCTGAGTACTCTATAAAATTATCACCCGATCATGCGGAGCCCAAACCAAATGTTCCTTTACTTTCAAGAATTTCAGACAATACTTGGCTATCTCACTTAAAGTAACGGTAATCTTTCGAGTTACAAGATATATTCTCTCGTGCCCAGTGGTAGCGGAATAAATGCTAGCCGCGTGCGAGCTTGCGAGCACGTGGCTAGACAAACTGGGAACGAGAGAACAAGATATTGACCCCAATGTCAAAACACAATAACTTCACAAACGCAATCTTCCAATTAACAGCTCCGTCATATCCCGTTACCTCTCCCCTCATGATCGCAAAGCCGATATCTCCACATCCCCCCACTTCGGGTATCGTTCAAGAGCGACAACCAAAAGGAACCCAATCACGCGGGGACAAAAGCAATGGAGCAGTAGGGGATCGAACCCTAGGCCTTTCGCAAATTACGGCTGCAAAGCGAACGCGCTACCACTGCGCCACAACCCCACTAGATATAAACAAAACCTATTTACATTATATGTGCTTCAAAGCACTATCTGTCGGGACCTAGAGGTGTAAGTAGAGATATAATGGAGCTGAGATTGTGGATTGAGTGGGGGGGGGGGGGCTCTGGTAGTAATGGGGACCAGTGCAAGAGCCCATTGAAAAATGCCCACGGTAATGGCACTAACTAGTAGGAACATCTACCTATATAAGTACACGTAGCATCGATTGTCAGTCTAAGCCAGTAATCAGATGCAACGGAGCAGCTGAAATGAAAAATATCTAGAGACAAGAGGGGTAGTAAGATGTACTACACACGTCTGTCCAATCGAGCAGATGACGTGGAAGATTTATTATTTTCCGTCCAAATACTATCAGAAGGCTCAAAGTTCCCCCGCCCGCCGCCCTATTGCCGAAGTGAATTTGGGATTTTGGTTGACATTACTCTTTACAGTGAATGATTTGATTTCCTGTTAACTGGCGTGTACATGTGGGCTCCAGGCGCAACGTCCTCCGAATTCGCGGGGTTACTCTTTCGTTCATTAATTTCGACCATAAGTGAACCATACATAGAGTAGAAATTGCAGGCCAACTTGTGATGCTGTCATCATGAATTATCACGTTAGCACTATGAAACTCCCGATTCTCCACATATACTATCAATGTCGCAAATATGGTAGATTCTTAGTCCAATTACATCTCTCCAACTTGGGTATCCCTAAAAATGTACGAGTATCGGTACATCTAACTCTCATCCTCGGAATAATTCAAAACGAGACCACATCCGTCCACCCCTAAACGCCATAGGAACATGCACATATCATAACAAGTCATCGCACATAAGACATCGCTTTCTATACAGCTAATAAAACCGCAGCCTCACAATTGAAAACAGCATATTTTGCAGCACGTGCAACGAAACCGCCCTGTCACTCCAGTCAACATCAATTCAAGCTGGAAAAAGCACTGAACAATACTCACAAGCAAGCTGGCAGTAGCTCGGGGAACGCTCCGAAATCCTTCACCGCCTCCTCTGTGACTCCAAATTGGAAGCATTGCATCATGATTCTCCTCACTACCCACCCTGCCACAATCTCACAAACCCAAGTTGCCAAGGAAGCCCAAAATGTAAGCTCGAATGTGTATGGGTCAGATTTGTTTTGGAAGTTAAAAAAATATGGATAAACGCTACTATTCCATCCAAAGTGTAGCACCACAACCCATCCAAGGAACGCAATCATTGATACGCATTCCGCTAAACCCCGAACATAGAAAGAGCGTCCAATGTTCTTCTTCCACTCATCATAGGTTTGGCCGTTGACCTTCAACCACCTGAGCATTCGGTGGAAGGTCTCTGTCATAGATAGAGGATTCCATAATATCACAATAGAACTTGACAGGAGTTGAAGGTATGCGAACTGGCTTGGACTTCGGAGACGCGCATATAGCGCTCGCACGTAGGTCTGGTAAGTGAGTGAAAAGTAGAGCTTGAACACCCATCCAAGCGGATAACTCCCAACCTTTGCACCCAAGATCCATCCCGTGGTAGCATCGAGGATGTGTATGGTAGCCACCCATGAGTAAACATATACTACCGTTTCAAGTGAATTGTGGGGCAAGGTTCGTAAGTACAGCTCTGCATACGCCTCCCCAAGGACGAAACCAATCAGGGACAGAAGCAACGCCGAACAGAACCACAAAAAGCGGCGGTATGACCGAGCGAGCTGGAAACACCCTCCCCCCCTGCGCCACCGGAACCGTGAACGCCGATTGGAACTAAGGAATCTGCTGCGCGCGGGGGAGGGGGCGGAAAAGAGGAGTTGGGTCTCGGTTAACCCCCGGGAGACGCCGAGGTTGTTATGTCGGCGTTCGAATAGGAGGACGGTGAATGCGATAATGAGGGGGGTGCACATTGTAGCAAAAGTAAGAAAAATCCAAGTAAGATTCTGCGTTATAATTGGTTCTGGAAGGTAGCAATAAAGAACGGCTCCAACTACCAGCGGAAAACAGCTAAAGAAAGTAAAGGTCGGCTTGAACAGCAATTAGCTATCTTTCCGTCCAACCAAGCAGGCGGGGAGTACATACTGGAAATCCTAGCTGTGGAGGCCACCAGTTGAGAGAATACATGTTGAATATTTTCGTTATCCAGAGCAAGCCCACAAGATTGTAGAATCCATAGTATATAGTCAGAAAGAACCAGAAGTTAATAGCAACTTGAGAGGAGCCATGTCCTGGTCCCCCCGTAGGTGTATTAGGTGTGCCGTCACCGGGAGCAGGTGGCCATGCAGGTACAGAATCGCGGAGACTGCGGAACCAGGAACATATAACGTCCCAAAGGAGGGAAAGGTCGAACACATTCCTAATCGCTTCGCCGAGGTGAGACCATGGGGAGAACTCTGAGTTGACAGTGATTTCACGGCGGTGGAAGGTTTTGGGGTTATCGGTGGTCGGGAGTCGAGATGTAGGAAACGGAATCATACACCACACAATACTCTATCATCGACCATCAGTCGTTGTCAGCACCAGTACATCGAGTAGCAAAGATCCACCCAAGCTCACAATAACAGCCGGACACATAAGGACTCCCCAACGCGCGTACCATGACCCCACAAGCTTCAGCACAATCCTTCGCCGGGGGGAAATCAAGATTCTGTCCAACCAAAACCTCTCGTCTGGCTCCTCCTCTTCACCATCCTCCTCCCCCTCGTGCCCCGTGGCAATATTGATGCTGCCGTACCCTGCTGTTGATGTCAACCCCCACTGATTGGACCCAAGTTCTCCCGCAAACACGGAGAAAAGATTCCCAACGCTTGTCTTCCGGGCTGGAGAGAATGCACGAAAGCGACCGTATCGCAGGGAGTCGGTATCAGGAGGAGGAAGCGAACGGGTATCTGAGCCCTGTTGGAAGGCGAAGAACGAGGGCATCTACTCTAGCTGCAGGAGGGTCGCGATAACATAGGTTCCGGTCTTTTGGGAGGAAGAGCGTGGTTGGTCGTCAGATGGGGAAATTCCTGTTGGCAGCGCGACACGTCGCTGCGTCGATGTGTTGCTAAACAAGCGCAGGCTTGGTCGGTCAACAGAAAACAAAGATTGGATGAATGGCAACGACGGTAGAAGGTCACTCAAGTACTTGTCTAGTTTAACCCCAGACTTTTTTCTATTGTGTAACATTCAACCACGACCAACCACCACCATCACCACTTACTGCAACACACCACTGCTACTATGGCGAAGATAAAAAAGACTTCGACATCACAAAACACCCACAAGACCTTCCGGATCCCTAACAAGATCCACAGACAAGCCCACAATATCCGCATAAAATCCGCCCTTGCAACATCCAAACGTAAAGAAAAGTTCGAACAGAAAAAAGCAGAATCTAAAGACCCCTCCCTGCGAGAAGCCCGTCTTGCGACCAACCTTCCCGATACAATTGAGCGCAAGCGATTATGGGACGAACGTATCCCCGGAGCAGTACCTGATGGCAGTGCAAAGCGACAGAACCAGAATCCTGACGCTCAGGATGAGAGCAATACTGCGGCAGCAGCAGGGGAAGGTGTGGCGGCCACGGCGGTAGCAGAAGAGGAAGCGTCTGAAGAAGCTGCAGCTTTGAAAGAAATAGAAGCGCATGAAGCGAAGCAAGCTACATTGGCGGATGATGCGGAGACAGCTATCCTCTTCCCAACACTTAATCGACCTCCCACGGGGCCTCCCCGTATTCTTCTTACTACTTCGCGCTTCAACCATACCCACGACCAAGCAGAAGAGCTCGCCAACCTATTTCCCAACACCACCTACGTGCCGCGGCACAACGATCTCGGTATCGTCGAGATTGCAAAAGTCGCCTCCAATCCCACCACGATTGATCCTGAGACGGGTGAAGTGCGAAAACCGTATTCACATCTGATTGTTGCCAATGTAGAGAGCAAGGCCATAGATGCACTGACCGTCATCGTTCTCCCCGCGGGCCCTACCTTCCGGTTCTCGGTCTCAAGCTACCTCCCTGCTAAGCGCATTAGTGGCCATGGCCGACCAACCACCCACATCCCCGAGTTGATCCTCAACAACTTCTTGACCCCCCTCGGCAAGACAACTGCAGGGTTGTTCCAGTCGTTGTTCCCGCAGCAGCCAGAGTTTCGGGGTAGACAAGTGGTTACGCTGCACAATCAGCGTGATTTCATCTTTTTCCGAAGACATCGGTATGTGTTCAGGGAGAAGAGAGAGACGGAGAAGGAGGTGGGGTTTGGCCTAGATACTACTATTGCGGATGGCGGAAAGGGAATGGAGGGACTGGGCATTAGAGTGGGGTTACAGGAAATCGGGCCCAAGTTCACAATGAAGCTGCGGAGAGTGGAGAGGGGTGTCAAGAAAGATACTATGTTTGAGTGGAAAGGAAGCATGGACAAGATCAGGACAAAATTTCAGCTTTAGTCTGGTTCCGTCTGTAGGGCTTTCATGATGATAGACCGGCGGGAGATTGTTTTGTTCTCGTGTACCGAAGCTGACAGGTATATACAAAAGTCTTATAGCGAGGTAAAAGTAATGCATCATACCCTTATTTGAAGACTAGACTAGAACTCACCAACGAGAGCAGATGGTGATGGTCAAGGTAGATGTCATTTTCTGTAAGCATGCGTCTCAGGAGTTACGGACATGCTGCAGATCCTTTAGAGTTGGTATTGGTTACTTCTTTTGGGCGCCTCTCTCCACTATATGTGTTTGTTCTTGCTGGTGGAGCAGAGAGAAAATCTCAATTGTCAGCGAACGGTGAAGCAACATGAAAGAAAGACCAACTCTGCCAGTTAGCCTAAAGATTTACGCGCTTACCACGACGAGATGCATATTGATACTGATCCTAAATCTTCGCAATACATCCTACATGAGAATCATCGTATATATACCTAAAAGCTCAACACCATTACCCAAAAGATGGAAAAGGGTAGGAAGATTTGAAAACTTACCTGCAAATATCATTGGTTATCACTCGCTTTGACGCTATTCTCACGATTTCACTTGCACGTGGAGCCTCATTCGGATATAAGCTCATTTCCACTCCCCATGGCCACAGAAGACTTAAACAAGGTGTTAGAGTGAGGGATATCCTCCAGAGAGAGAGCTACTTTGATTCCGTTCTGGCCGGACCCACACTTGCAACCGCTCCTTGCTTTATTTCTTTTTCAACAGTCATAGCGTCAAAATTCCTGCACCTCTCCAATGAACCCATGGATTCCTCGTCCTTCGTGGCTTCCCACAGGTGATACAGTGGCTACCAAAAGAATGAACCGTGGGCCTCAATCCTCAATCCTGGAAGGTATCCAGTCTCCTATTTCCGGATCCAGCACAATAGATGGCAACTAGAGATAATCCTGAACAGCCTTCCAGCGATTTCCTGGTTGTACTGGTCTTGGAGCAATCCAAACAGGCCAGTTACCGAATCCAGCTGAGTAAATAGTATGGTAACTCCGCCGGCGACGGTTGTTTGCATTAATGAAATCCGAAAAGCACTCCCGGACAGTCCTAGGATGTGACATATACCTCTGGCCCCAAAACACGGAATTCTAAATGTCTATGGTTGATCTTAGACTGGTCGAAGAACCGGCGAATTTGTGGTACAAGTCGATGGCTCAGAAATGGTGTTTTATACGGCGTCCGTAAGAGATGAAAACCTGCTCAGCGGAACAAGACCACATGTGCGGCATAATTGGGCCGGCCGGCACACACAGAAAAAAAACCAACACGTACGGGTTTTTTCTTTTTCACTGTCCGCCCCGGCCACAGGAATGGCCGCCTCATTCATCCGTGGAGCACAAAGGAAAAGAATGTTTAGTCTGATGGCGTCATTCGCCGGTGGAAGTCCCCAGGGTGTTGTCTAAACCTGGCATCTGGTGAATGAAGAACTTATAATTATAACTGTCCGCGTACTTCAATCTCTCTCCAGTAGCAAATCTCGAATCAGAGAAGACAGAGTTCTTCATTGACTGATTCGGTAGTGCTCTTCTGGTGTATGTAGAGTACAGCACAAGAAGAAAAAACAGTCTCTTGGCCACTGCAACAGGCAGCTTTAGCCTTACCTCTACCACACCAAGAAAAAGCCCCGCCGCCGGCCGAGTGATGTGCAATGATCGCGGCCACACGCAAGAACGTTGATTCCCAGAAACATCGATTCCGTTTTGGCTGGCATCTCAAAATTATGCAGCTCGTAACCAGACAATTCTGTGCATTTTGAGGTGCGGCTGAACGCCGTTGGACAGGTGCGCAGTGCCAATCGTAGCTCTTTCCGGCGTACCGCCAGTCCACATTGCAATCCACAGGCGCTGTGTTGACCCCACCCACCTTCCCCCTCCAGCGCTGTCGTCATAAATCTGTCACATTTCGCGTGCAATTCTTCCGACTAGTGTCCATGAAGACTGGCGCATGTATAGCATGTACTATGAAAAAATACATCCATCGTCATCACCCTTAGATTGCGGTCTACATTCACACATATTACTTTTCGACTCTTCGGCATGTGGTCAGTACAGTGGGTCAGCGTGGTGTTGGTTTTGCGGGTGGGTTGTGCTGCATGCGTGCAGGGTAGCCCTTAGTTAATTCCCTCTCCTCCGAACGTCCTGGTGTCGATATACACCCCTCTCGATCGTCGATTTTCGCCTTGATCGTAAAACACTAAACCACCATAACTCAGTCACCATCCCCGAACGTCCACAGAGGCTTACAGACGCTACCAAAATTATTGTTTTTCGATCCCTGCGTCAGTTTTACGATGTCCAGTTCCCAGGAGCGGCAGCAGCAAGTTCAGCAAGGCCTTTGGACTATGGCTGGAAGAGCGGAGGGTGCTGGGCAATCGTCAACGCCGGGCGGAGGAACAGAGGACGGAGACGGCGGCGATGGCGGCGGCACAGCCGCTACCAGCACCACAACAACCAATTCCACCACCATCAACCGTAAGTCGAATGTGGACCCGCATAACAACGGTGCCCGAGCAGCCTTGACGAACGAGATAAGAAGCGAGTTTTTCAGACTCTACGGTGAGTATTTGAACTTGTCTTGCAATATAAAGTGTATCTATCTCTTAGTTTCTTTAGCGCAGGAGCTGTTCTGTGTCCGTCAGCCTGGTCTGGTTCGTCCGTTCACAAGTTATACCTGCTTGCCCCCATGCCTGTAACGGTTCTTGTATGGCTGTTGTTGCTATTTGCGTTGCGCGATGACACCTTGGAATCATTAACCGTATTGACTCCTCTGCTCTGCGTCAGAAAACGCCGACTTTCAAATCCCTGGTCTCTCCGTACAGAACATCCTCCGGCATAAAGACAAAGATCTATACTTCGAAGGCCACGATGGATTACGAGACTTTTGGAAGCAAACCGCGGCAAGCAGACGAGAAATACTGCAACTAGCGAGAGAGGGAAAGATAAGAGTGATCCGAGGTCCTGTAGGTTTCACTGGCTGAATTTGCCCCATCCCTTCCCTACTTACTCCGTTTGCTGCCTTAAAAACAACGCAAGTTGCACGTTGGTACATAAACAGCCAACTGACATCTGACGGACCTTTTGGTCTGGCTGCAGCACCCTCAGAGTAGCCATTCTCAACCACCATCACAAACATCCGCGGATGATCGATCGCAGAGTGTTAGCACTACAGATGAACCAAGCGGATCTGGTGGAAGTGGTACTAGTAGCATCGCTCCGAGTGTCTCTCAACAGGACTCTAGAAAACGGAACCACCATGCTGATATTCTTACCGATTCTCCTACCTCAAAGCGACAACAGCAGTCGTTGATCTCCAATGGATACAACACTCCATCGATATTCTCACACAACCAGTTCCAGCCGACTCAGCCAATAATTGGCGAATCGGCTTTTTGGGGCGATCGAAATATGCCTCCCTCGCACCACGAGCAACAGCAGCGCCAACTACAGCAGCATCAACAGCAGCATCAGCTCCAGCAACAATCACAACATAACCCTCGCCAGCAATCCGGCCCGCCCGAGAATAACACCAGGCTTCAACAACGCCAATCCCCCGCTTCCCCGCCGACTTCCTCACAAACCCCTGTCGTTAATTCTACCGCAAACCCCACCGCTATCGCGGTTCTTCTCGCAGACCTACAAGCCGCTTTTCAAGAATATGATATCAACCTGCCATCTAACCACACTTTAGTGAGACTAAAAGATGAGCGCGACCGGGCTCTCGAAAGAGCCTTACGGATGGAGCGCGAACGTGACGATGCCCTTCGAGCTCGGGATGCTGCACTAAAGATTGCTGAAGAAAGCTACGGAGAGTTGAGAGCGCTCATGGATAGCCGCGCCAGACGTATACAGGAGCTACGAGACATTCGAGATACCCGAAGCCCGGGACACCAACAAGGTGGCGTGGTATCTGGGCCACAAGAAAGGGACAGGGATAGAGACCGGGATCGTGATAGAGATCGAGATCGGGAGAGAGGGGGAATGATGGGGAACGGGGGTGGAGAGTGGGAATGACTGGTAGAAGTGCGGGGTTTGCGTGGGGGGGTTGAGAAGGATATCGGATCCAACCCACACGATCGATCGCACTTGCCGTAGGACCACCAGATTTCGAAATCGACGAAATCGAATTTGTCGAAACCATTCATACCCCCTATCTCCTTTGTCCCGCTGTCAATATTCTCACACATCAACCACTTTACTCAATTACCCAACTTTACGGATGCTTAAAGTTGAAAATGGAGAGGGCAAAGTAACGATGCGATGGAAATTATTTCATTCTGTCGGGAATTTCGTCATGGTTTGCATATTTTCGGTATTTTTGCCAAGAATTTTTGGTGTTTTGCAGGCGTTCGTTCAAACACATACCTAACATACCTGCCTACCTGTACTTCTTTTTCAGCTTTGAGAGGCGGGTTTATCAGCTTTGTATTTTTTGCTATTGGTCTTTTGCGTTTCAGCGTACTGTTTTTCAAAGCAACTATTGGCCTCATCGGCTTACTGTACTTTACTTTGTTCTTTGCTTTGTTGTCTGAAGAAGAATTCAATGATTCGTTTGACTTGAAGTGTAGATGCCCATCCATAGGCATAAGATACACAACTCAGGTACATTGGTACTTCCGTCATAGACGGCGCGGGGACGTTTGTGATTGATATTGACGTTTGATATAGGAACTTCTTACGAGAAGTACTGATGTATAGTACCTTTAGGAACTCCTCTCCATGAACGGTGGAATGGGTGTCCAAACGTAATTGAACATCGCCTTTGAGAGCCAGTAGTCTGTCAGACTACTCAGCCTGTTCCGGATCCATCCATGTTCACACCCTCACAGCACATTTACCGGACAACTCAGCAACAACCACTCGTAAACCTCATCCCAAACCTCTTCAAGAGAGTGCTTCGTACGCAGTTATTATTCAGTCATCGGGGCCTAGGAAAGAGCGGGAGAATCGGGAGAGCGGAGTCTGGTGTGCACTTCATTGGTCGACCCACGCCGCTTTCACAGTGCTTCGAGATCGGTATAGATCCTATACGAGAGCCCGCTCTTGATATTATAGCCGTTCAAGGAGGTGGCTTCGGGAGTTTGCTCATTTCTCACGCTAATGGTGTACTCTTGACGCGGCTCTTATCGCTGGTTAAGTTCATTGAGTCTTCTAGACTTCCGCCGAGTGATAGAACGTGTACACGCAATGTCTCCAGCTCCATTCCGACCTCTCAAACTATAGCGAGCTCTTATACTAACTAATTACCACCTGTAGTAGTTATGAACGCAAGAACGATGCAAAAATTCATCAGCGCCCGGTGAGGCTGGAGCCCGCAGATACTTGCCCATTCCTTTTTAACCCATTCCTCTTTTGTGGTATGCTATTGCTAACAGCCGACGGATACAGGGCTTTGAGAACAGCACTTCCCTTGAATGCTATTTGAATTAAACCTTCTTATTCGAAATGCCCGGATATCATCGATTTGCTCAGGTTACCGAAAACTTGCAATCAACAGAGCCTTGAGATTAATGGTAAACCTGGTACTGTCCAATGACTGGGGCTTTGGGAACATCTTGAGGGGGGAAGTGGGGGGAGGTAGCTTCGGACTTCATAGGGATTTTCAACAAGCTTATCCCGATTATTCAAAGTCTCTCAAGCTGAACGAAATTAATATTCAAGCCGGGGAAACGGTGGAATCTGCCTCAGCGGAGGAAATAGCGTTGAGTACGAGTTGAGATGTCCCGGAACTTGAGCCCGAGGCCGACAAGGCTGTGACGACTACAGGTCAATATATCCGGGAATGTTTTTGAGAAGTCCCGGGAGAGCTGTGGCCATGCGAGTGATAATCTATGGTCGGCGGTTCGATAGGATGGGCTATTGCAATCGCAGCTGCATTTGATGGCCGCGGCGATTATCTGGAATATATCGAAACGGGAAAACGGATGCGAGTGGAACGATAAGGATATGACCAAGGGGTACATAATTCTCTCGATTTTAGCTGCGTCGGAGATTATGTGGGTGAAGCGACTTCTAAAAGAAGGATGCCGGCGGTAACTTGTGGTCTCGAGAAAACTGTTCTCCATAGATGGTGATAGCAATTACAACATGCACCTTATTCCTGGGTGCATGCAACTGAAAAGGCGGGCCTGGCCGTCGGATTCCACTGCAAATAATGGCGAGTAACCGAGTCGAGCGCGATAGTGTGGTGTGCGGCACATTGCGGTGAATCTACCGTCTCCTCTTTATCCCATTGATTATCCGCAGGAATGTATGGACACGTACCCGTTTTTGATCACACCCAAGATGTTTCCTCTATCACATGTGCGGATAGGCGCACCACACCGTGGATACCAAAACTCCGGGCCGCGATGGGCTATTCATCTATATGGACTATATCGCTCCGCTTCATTGCATCCATGGAAATGCGTAAGGCGAATTTTCGCCCTGTCTCTTTGATTCTCTACAGGCGTATCCCATCCTAACCATATCCGACCACCTTAGAATGCGAGGTTAGATATTTTGGGCACACTGGTTGATAGTGCAGTGATGCAACTGGTGAAAGCAAATTACTTTGATTGGTCTGGTGTTTGACAAGACGTCGATTTACGAAATCATGAAGTTGGAAGCCGGAACGAGTGATATATGGTGATACTAATATGTACTGAAGTACTGACTAGTTATTCTGCCATCAATCACCCCGGGGGATGGTTTCTCACTAGTTTATGTAGCATGAGCCTTATCCCCCAAACGAAGTTCAAACAGCCGTGCCCATCGAAAGCCTATCATAAACAAAGAAACACTCCCGCCAAAGCACTTTGCAGCACGAACAAGGCCCAACTAGGTCCTTCAAAGATTTTCACTCCTTTGAGCTGCGCAGCTGCTCCATTCATCGATCCACTTTCTTAGGACCAACGTCACTGGCGTAACCTCAACACCCTCATTCACATCCTGCATTCCATCTACCTTTCCTCTTTCCATTCCGGGTTTTCCAGCACGCCCCTCCATCGGAACATTCTTCACTTCCTCCCCATAAACATAGCCCCCATCTCCCCTGCCAGGTGAACCAGCACCTTTCTCACCTTCAATGGAGACAGTGACCCTCTCACACTTCTTCCCAGTACCCTCGACGAATCTCATCACCTGCTCAAACTCTTGTTCCGAATAAAATTGCAGAAACGTACTCTCTCTCCCATGAAGTCTAACACTGACAGCACCATAACGGATGCGTACATCTTCGTGACATACTTCTTGGAGGAGAGAAAAGATGGATGGGAGAGTGAGTGTACTGAGGGTGGGTGAAGTTAAGTGGACAAAGGAGGTCGTATTGTTGCAAATGACGAGGACTGGAACCAAGATTTGGGATGCGTCCGGAGAGTAGTAGCGGGTTTGGGAGCTAGAGGATGGCGATGTGGCGTCGGAGTATGTGTTTGCTGTAGTAGATGAGTTGCGTAGCTGGATGGAAGGGTTTTTCTTTGGAATCATCGTTGGATTGGGGGAAGCGGATGTCGGACGTGGAGGGATTGAAGGTACCCTGAGGTAGCACAACCTGCTGGTACAATCAGGGTGGGCGTAAGAGTAGGAATGGGTTGGGATGACAAGGTGAAACGAACGTCGATTGAACTGTCGGACTTTCTTGTTATGCCGTCATGAGAACATCACTCGTATCAGCCGCAACCACTGCCTTGAGAATCTAAGCAATTTGAGCGTTGGGGTTCGTGTGGCCGGAGCCATATAGGGGAAGGATATCAATTTGTTCGATATAAGTTTGAAAGTAGTTGTGAATAGAGTGTAATATCAAATTACTTCACGCATTCCCATTCCCCATCACCAATGCACATTTGTATTATACACCCTCACGATAGACATCTCTTACTCAGCGTCCATTTCCTCCAAGCGTAGTTTCGATGATATATCCGAAGCAATGCTAGCTTCCTTGTCGACCATCTCTACCAGTGCGCTGACAATGTTTTCCTCAATCCCAATCTTTCCTAACTCTTCGAGATGCTTCTTTGGATCCACCTTTCCGACATATCTTGTCTTCAATTGGTCTTTCGTAAGTTCACCCTCCTCCTTCACCCGTTTTTCGTATTGCTCGGCCAACCCAACCATCTTCTGTAGCCGCTCCTGGTTCTCTTGAGCCGACACCTTGAAGTCCTTCATTGTCAGGGAGTCAGTCCATACTGTCTTGTGCAGGTTCATGAGCATGTTCTCCTCCAAGTGAGTCTTGCGATAGTTAATTAGGATAGAGTAATAATGCCGGTTGAGACCATGGATGAGAGCCTGGATGGAAGGTTTGTTGAGGTGACCTAAGTTAGATGTGGTTTGGCGAGCCTCATGACCAAGGACGTAGGCTTGGGGGTTGATTAATCGGAAAGCGTCGATCACAACCTTGCCTTTGACAGATTGAATGGGATCGATGACGACGGCGACGGCACGAGGGGTCAACTGCTCGAATGATTGTTGCGTGTTGATATCGACACTGGAAAGCCAGCAGCCAAATCCAGGATGTGAATGGTACCAACCGACGACAGTTTCCGGCCTGAGCAAAGTGTGATTAGAAATAATACTGTACAGAGGTGCGGGACAGCAAACCGTCCTGTCTGTTTCAACATATCCATCATTTTTGTCTGGAAAACGGGGTCCACCGCTTCGACCGATACGCCCGTACCACTCTGGGGCATGGCGAAGACCTTGGTAACTTTCCATCAGCGTCCGGCGACTCCTGAAACGACATTGTACATCTCTTACATCTACCACGCGTACAGTGTAGTCATCTACGAACTCTCCCAACATCAAACCCATGACTTCCATGGGTACACCTGTCGCAAACTTAGCATCCGGAACTCGAGGTCAAGTTTCCAAGGTTGCGACACACCTGCTCTTCCATGTCTCAACATCTTGAGCAGCGCCAGAGACGAAATGTAAACAGTCTCGGAGTTATCTATTACCGGTGCGTCCTAAGAGCCGGAACATCAGAATCGGTACCATAATAGACTTAAAACAGCACAGATAGCTCCAAGCGGGCCGATAAAAGCTTTTGTTGGTCTGGCGATGAAAGAACGATGGGCAGTAAACGTACCATTCCCGGTGGAGCACCTCCCATCCCACTCATCTGCTGGGCAAACATGCGGTTGAACCGGTCCATAGAGTGAAAATTGCAAACTGGAGAAAGCTGAGATGTGTAGAATCGAGTGGACGGCGATTAGGTAAGATTGGAGATAGATGATGGATGAATGTAGATGATAGATAGACGTGATGTCTTGTGGTTCTTTTGTGTTACCTTGAGATCTAGAGCCGTCAGTGCTAATGTTGAAGGTTGAGGCTCTGCAAGAACTCAACTGCACGTGATAATGGTTGTTCCCAACTCTACGTAAGACCTTCTCTATGGTTGCTCACAGCCCAGCTGGCTGCAAGGTTCCAGCAATAGCTCAACTCCGATCTACGGTAGCTTTCAGATATTTCCCCGCATTTCCGCTCCCCAAAACGAACTACATGTCCAAGAAACACAACGACGGTCTTGACGACCTTTTCGCCGGCCTTCCCGACACAACCTCTGCTCCCTCAAAACCTCCCGTTGCTGCGGACGACCCTCTTGCCGAGTTAAACGAACTGGAGTCGTTGGCTGAGCGCCCCAAGCCCACTGTTCTGTCACGTCCAGGTACGCCGCGATCAGGACCAAAACGAAGCCTTGAGCGTAGCCGTACACCTGGCTCTGGGTATGGTCTTCCAAGCGGCAGAAATAGCACCGAGGTGAAGAGACCAGCCGAGAAAGGTTCTACTTCCTCTAGGTCTTCCCCGCCTCAGAAGAAGGCAGAACCTGCGCCTGCCCAAGAACAGAGCGGAGGATGGGGTTGGGGAAGCATATGGTCTACGGCAACCACTGCAGTGAAGGCGGCGGAGGGGATTGTGCAGGAAATCCAGAAGAGCGAGGAGGGGAAGAAGTGGGTATCTCAGGTGAAGGACAATGCTGATGCGTTGCGCGGTTTGGGTATGCACCACTCTCCTACTTCATATGCCGGGTCTAAGGATATGCAGCTGGCGATGTTCGTTTGAAAGCTCTGCCAACGTTTACCAACATCTTGCACCACCTTGCACCACCGATCTCGAGTCATGAGCAGCTACGGATCCACATAACTCATGATCTGCAAAATTATCCTTTTGTTGAGACAGTCGTGTTTGGAGTTTTTGACCGGGTAATGCAGCAAGTTGAGGGAGGCGACCTGTTGGTTGTTCAGAGAGGAGGTGGTTCGAAGCCTCGTTCTTCCTTAGATGCAGGTCCATTCGGCGGAGGCCCATGGTGGAAGGCTATGGAGAAGGTACTCAGTTGCTCTTTTTCTTATACACTTGAAATTCCTAAACTAATTTCTGAAGCGCGAATTGAACGCAACCAATGGTCTGCAAGAAGGCATCAAGCTTGCTCGCGCTACCGCCGAGTCCTACGCTACCGAACATACAAAAGCAGCTGCCGCGCAATCTACAGTCTCTTCCCAAAACCCGACCCGTAAATCTAATATCTTCCTGGCGATCCAGCCTACCATCCACACAACGAATGACTTGGTCGCCTCGGTTACTGACGAAAGCTCTGGACATGGCGAGAAGGTCGTTTCTTTCGCTATCCACCTCCATGACCTTGAGCATAACATCTCATTCTCGACGCTTTCGCAGGCATTACCTTTGCAGTGGTTGGAATGGCTCGATTCGCCTCCTCCCGCTGATGTTGAACCTGGCGAATGGGCGCTTCCGGAGGTTATCCAAGACATCATGCGTGCGGGAGGCGTGGATCCGCGAGAGTGGGTTGTGGAGTGGGTTGAAGAGGCAGTGGGTCTTTCTGTAGGCGTGGTGGCTCAGAAGTATATTGCAAAGAGGATGAGGGTGGGGGAGGCGGGGGAGATGGGACAGGTTATGAGAAATGCGGTAATGGAACAGGCCGCCGGGGAAAAGGATGAGGTTGGGGAAAAGGATGAGGATGAGGAGGACGACGATGAGGATGAGGATGACGACGACGAGGACGACGAGGACGACGATGAAGAGGATGATGAAGAGGATGATGAAGAGAACAACGCTACGAGGAAGTAACCGGAGGTATCTGTACGAGAATGTTATGAAAGGTGTTCCGAGTGGTTATTGTCATATTTTTATGGTATTTATGTCTTCTGTATGAAGCATTTCTTAACGTAATGTCGATATATGCTCCTGGTGTTCTATGCAGGCCTGGGTATAGATGAAATCGACTAAATGTAGTGATCTGTTTGGTTAATGGTGAACTGGTGCAATTACTCTTCCACAATTATGCCGCACCGTCCTCCTCACAGTCGACCGGTTTGCCTCTAGTACCCGTATCCCAAAAAACGACCAACGCCAAAATCATTTCGTTCGTAAGCCATTTTGAACGCCATGATGATAAACCAGATTCTCATATCCCTCTCCCGCAATTACGGCTTCTTGGGCTCTTCCTTCGTCGTCGCACTCCTCTTTGAATCGCGTTTTCCACCAGCTAGCAGCTCCAGATGTCCGGCGCGCGTGGCAAGTCGCTTTTCAGTGTTAGCGGTGAGTTGGCCGGACAGTTTCTGTTGAGATATAAAATTTAGCATGAATTGGAATCTTAAGATTGAAATCATAAGAAGTAACATAGGAACATCGCCCAAGGGAAGGTGAGAATTCGGCAAACTATCGCAGGCAGGCGAGCGGAAATGAGGAAAGGAGTAGTTAAGGGAAATTTGGCAGGAGGAATACCCTTTGCGAGTTTTCTCGCGCGGCGTTTTTGGCCTTGGGAGCATAGGAGCGGAGGCCTTTACGGATCACACCAGCATTTCTAGAGAGCAAGAATTAGCAAGACGATGCGGTGATAGCGCAAAATGCCTGCGTTGTCTGGCGTGGAGGATATAGATGAAGGGAGGGTTGAGACATACCGGACAACCTTCAATTTGCTAGACTTTAGAGAAGTGACCTTCGATTTCTTGAGAGGAGCTTGAGGCATCGTTGTCGTGTTGCGGGGTTGTGAAACTGGTGTACTTTATTTCCGATCAAAAAAAGATAGTGTTCTAGCGTGACATGTGGAAAATACCGACGAACTCGTGCAACGTCAGGGATCAGCTACCCGGCTTCGAGAATCTTTAAATCCCTTTCAGCCTCGCACATGAAATTAATGCTTACTTGTCTTCACTTATATTTAGTTCCCGAGGCTTCGAGTCTTTTGGTATAACACTCGCCGAAATTCCCCATCGGTTTTGTCCTTCGCGCGACGACTGTTGCACACTAGCGCTGTCTTGGCGCGTGTGTCTCGTCTTTCTGAGTTCTGTCATAATATCTAGTTTCATCATAAGCAACACCAACGCTTCTCGTCAACGTCGTTTTGTTATTTGTGGCAACAAGGTCATCGCAGTTCCTGTCTACTACTTCTTAATAACTGGCCTGTCGAGAACAAAGATCTGGCTGGCCTTTTGCTTCCCCACCGCCTCAGTTATCCCTAGGGGAAGTAATTCCACCGGATTACACAGGGTTAGGGAGTTCCCGGGGATTTGATTGACTGGTGGCTGAAGAATATAATCTCTACGCAAACTATCGAAACGAGGAATGGGACCGACAGAATCCTCTTCAACAGCCTAAACGAGCTATTGAATTGTGAGTATCAGTTACTTCATACCTAAGTACTTAGGTTGGTACTCACCTTTTGCGTTGGTCCGCCGGGGAAAAGCGCTCTTCATTCTGTCTGCATTGCACTATATGTATGACAACGTGAACCTTTTCCATTGTTTTTCACCCCTCTAGGCGACCCAACTTCCCTCATCCTTATTTTTTATCTTCACTCAAAGTTCATCTCCTGATTGCTATCGAAACCCTCTTATTCTAGGACAGCTCGCCTCATTTTTCCCAGTAAGTTAATATATTCACGGTGCCCACTGCATCTTCTCCTCTTTCGTGGCGGTGATCTTAGTGATGGCAATCGAAAACTGCAACATCACTTCTCATCTCTCGGCCAACTCAGTTTTTTGGTATTTGTCTGACTCAGTTTTACAGCCCAATAGCACTTTCGTTGTCAATTTGTCTTTCAGGTACGTTGATGAATTCTTTCCTTGGTTTCCCGGTTATTTTCTTGGCGATTATTGGCAATGTTTTTGTTCAGCAGTACTTCTAAACGGGGTCTATTCATTTCCTTGCAACGTATGATTACTTTAGTGTTCATCTGACATAGTTTTCCTATGCCCTTACCATCGTTTACCAAATAGTTATTTTACTTCAAGTTATCATGATTACTGACTACGTTCAGATATAATGGCACCTACCAAGAACAAGAAGTCCAATGTCAAGTTCGTTAAGAAGTCTAACAGCCAGAGAGCTGCTGCTCAGGCATCCAAGCAAAGGGTCGCACCTGGCAAGCCTGCCACTGGTGTCTCTAAGAAGAGGTCTAGCACCTCGGGCGCTGCTTCGTCTGAACAGCCCACGAGTGGTCCCGAAGAGGCCAAAGACTTCGACAATACGACTCTCGGTCCTTTGAACTCTGCTCGTGGTCGTACTGGGGTTTCTCAGACCAGTGATGGCTCCTCCAGTGCACCTAGGAGGAAATGGGCAGATGTTGTTCTGGGTCCTTCGGAACCCACACTTCCTAGTCATAGGCATTTCGTAATCGGTAATACTGTTGTCGGAGACAAGACCTATCCTATTTCTATGGGTGATGATCTAGACAACTTAGATGCCATGTCTCACTTTGACTCCCCCATACCTACTGTCGGTGGTTCGCCATATAGTCCGGATAAAATTCTTGCTGAAGCTGATAACATTTTGGCTCGCACTATTGAACTTGGGGCTGAGTCCGCTATTGAGGTATGGTCCGCTTGTGAATTTAGTGACTTAGATTATCTGACTATCATGTAGAGCCCGAAACCTTCAGTATATTATCACAATGGATCCCCCTATTTCCGTAAGGTCGCATCTCCAACACCTTCTTTCAAGTCTGTTGAGGTGAGGTCCAAGTCTGCGTCTCCAATCAGACTTGTTTCGAGCCCCAAAAATACTTCAATCATGGAAGAACATTTCCGAAAAGCTTTCTCCTATCCTCCTCCAGATGTTATTCACCCAGCTCAGGCCATAGGTCGCAGTTCCGAAGACCCACCTATACGTAGTATTGATGATGGAATTATTCCTGCACCGGATAGACATACCAACGTTGATGACAGCGAGGATCCCGGGTCACTAGTTGATATGGCTGCCGGTGGTATCTCTACAAGAATTCGATCTCCTACACCAACCACAAATGACAACTCTGGTGTTCACAAGTTCTTAGGAGAGACTTCTGGCAGTATTACCGGTTTCTCGGCTGTTAATAGCATCAGCAATCCTTCCTTTGGAGTAACTTCACCTAGTGCGATATCTACCGCAGCTCAGAATGTTGGTTACCAGTTTCCAGTATCTAGCGGCATTTCTACGTTGGAATCTGCGCATATTCCACCTGTGGCGATTTATGGCCACGGATTTCCGGGTTCTAAGGCCCCAAATACTCCCCCCACCACTAGAAGCGTGGTTAGCCCCGTGTCTATGGTAAAGAAACTAGCGGGTGAATATTCCGCATCGATAACAGGCCCCAAATTTGGTCACTCAATGTTTTCAGAAACCGCACAGAAGATTGTCGCAGATACACCACTGACCCAAACCGAACACTCATCGCTGACGCTACTCCCATGGCCAAATCACGATGCTCAAGTCCAAGGAGAGATGAATGCTATTACTGCCGGACCAAACACGACTATACCGTCAGTGCAGACCGGCCCCGCCACCAACACACATACGCCTACACCTAATTTGACAGCATCCCAGAACGCTGAGGTCGAGATGGAGGATCGGATTATCATTAAGCAGGAATGGCCTACTTTGCAAGACGCTATGAGGAGTTTTCTGTCACCACAACCACCAAGCGGAAGGTTGGGGAGCCTACAGCCAGAGAATGAAATTGTGGCTCGTGATTTTTACGGAACGGCACAGAAGAGCGCCACAGCTCAAATACAGACATACGCCGCAACGCCGCCAAGGAGTATTGATCCTGGATTTATTGAGTCAGGGTCTCAGATTTCGACGGACATATCGCTGCCAGCCCCAACCATCACGACTAGCGTGTCATCAGGATCAGCTCAGAACGATGCAGCTGCTGAGATAGCCGAACAGTCAGCGAGATTCAGCAGCCCCTTGTCAGACCTTAGCGAAAAAGATATGAAATTTGAAGATATCGATGATTCACAAACCATTCAGGTTGCAACAGTTACCACCACCCCAAGGTCGACTCGAAAAGCCACACAGCAGGTGAAAGGAACGCGAGGGAGGCGAAACTCTGCACCAGGAATGACGAAGACCAATACCTTGTCATCCGGACCGGTTGGAAGCTTGACGACAACCCAGACCGATACAATCCCAATTGATATTGATACGGAGGATGCTGGCCGAACCGCTGCTCGCAGCATCTCGAATGACCAGTTTGGGATCTTTAGAGCGGTCGACCAGGTCCCCGATCAATCAACACCCAACAAACGCAGTCGGAGGGGCAAAAATGTTGCGAACTCCAGCAGCGCACGTCAAGCACCTTCTGGATCGGACCCAAATGGTGGACCTGCACGAAACACCCGCAAGAGGAAGCAGCCACCAGTTACCCCAGCTGCACCCACATTGGCTGCCAGTAGACCCGCTCGAACTGCGGCAATTAGGGCGAGAGAGGTTATCCACGACGTAGCCACCGGACGCCGGTCGAGGTCGTCAACCGCAGAGCCAAAGGAGGAGGAGAAACCTGAGCTATCCGTACTTCCACCGACAAAACGGCGAAAGACAAACCGAGATCGATCCAATACACCAGATACGAAACTACCTAAGGTGGAAGAACTGGAAAAGAAGTCTGAGCAAGGGTCCTCAGTTCCTGCGCTGCGCAAAACGACACGCACGAGACGACAGACACAGACTTTTCCTCCGCAGCCTCCACCAACAGCGACTCCGCGACGCGCAACAAGATCGGCGGGAATGATTACGACGACTGACACGGGATCTGGAAGTTCCATACAGGTGGAAACCACGCCGCCGGAGGATGTGATTATGACAACAGAAACAGGTACTGGAAATTCCATGAAGGTTGAAACTGCGCTGCTGAAAGCTGTGATTACGACGACAGAAACGGAATCCGGAAGTTCCGTACAGGTGAAAACCACGCCGCTGGAAGATATGAACCAAAAACCTGTTTCCCCGACCCAGTGCGAAGAACGACCAAATTCCCCTTCTCCTCACCGACTAGTCGAAGTACGAACTCCACAATCTCCAGCTCAACACAAAGAGGTACAACTAAAGTCACCCTCCGCAACATTACAAAAAGAGGGGGAACAAAAGTCCTCTTCCATCCAGCATGTCGAAGAAGTGCCAAAGTCACCCTCTTCGCCCCAGCAAGAGGAAGAGAAACAGGAGTCACCTTCTCTAGCCCTACAAGCTGAAGGGATTCAAAAATCACCTTCTCCAATCCTACAAGTCGCGGAGATTCCAAAGCCCTCTTCTCCAATTCAACAAGAGAAGGTACACCAAAGATCGCCCCCACCAAAACCGGCATCTCCTACCCAACAACTTCTTCAGGAGGCAAATGTTCCCCGGACTGGCCAACCGGTAAGTTAAACTTTTCAAATACCTACCGTTTTAGGTATCTAAATCTTGATAGACTACTCGTCGACGCTTGACCCGGGATCAGGAGCACGACATGCTTCTGAGGGAAGCAGATGAATCCCTCTCGTCATACCTCGCCGAGGACATGCCAAAGAGTGGGAGGGTCATCGATAAACTTGGATCACATGTGGCTCTAGTTAAGGATTTAACTGTCAATGAGAGTACCACAATAATTGGCCCGCAAAAGGAGCGTTCTGAGAAACCTGGATCACCAGAAATTTTGACTAGAAACCCAATTGCCGATGAGACTATCGGCCCGCAATCAGAACATTCTAAAAAGCCCGGATCACCTACGGTTCCAGCTGGGGGCCCAATTGCTGATGAGACCGTCACAAGAATTGACTCGCAAGCAGAACGATCTCCCTTTCCTCCGTCCCCATCGACCTCTGCTTCCTCTGAACGCAGCGTCGCCATCACCCTACGGTTAAGTTTAGACGCCCTGAGAGACTTTTCAAGGGCTGCCTCACCGGTCGAACCGAATATCTCCGGTGAAGTAGTCGCTCTTATTGAGGAACCCGATGCCTTGGAGGCAGCCAAAAATCTTGTGGATATCTCAAACAAACTCCTAGTCGCCTCCCCCCCCCCTGCAAGGCCTCCCGCCGCTGTGGAATTGGGTCCTAATTGCGCACTGTGTAGTAGAACTCTGGGAGAAATCAAGGCCATCCGAGAAAGCGAAGGACTTTTACCAGTCTCGGATGATGTCATTCTTGCTGAGCATGTGGAATTGTGCCTTGCATACACCGGGGCGGATGCTGATTTTGGAGACGATGATTATTCACCCCCTGAATCAGTGCCTGAACTAGGGCTCGAGGATGATACTGAGGTCGAGTCGATCGAAGTTTCAGAAAACTATGGCAAAGATGGGCATCCCACTCGTGTCCTTCCATACTACATTCGAGACGTTCTAAATACCGGCAATGCCACTCTCTTTCCTCCACTTCCCTCCCTTGATGAATTTCGGCAGCTTCTCGCCGATCCCGAACTCACGCCAGAACAGCACATGGCAGTGGAAGAAGCCTTGGTTTTCTCGATGCATACAACTCAAGAAGAATGGCACTTGCTTGAACAGCTGGCATGTACGAAGGGGGCAGCCGCTCCCAGGAGGGCCCGCAAGGGTGCCAAAATTCCACCTCGCCGACGCGAACCTTTCAAACCGGAGGACCCCGCCGTGTACGAGGAACAAAAGGAAGCTGCTCTCTATAGCTACGATAACTCGTCAAGCAAATATTCGATGCGCCGGGAAGGTCTTCGAACCAGGCAAAAGCACCTTGACCCTATCGTTGTCCCAGGCTATGAATATACGCCGGGAGTTCCACAAACCATGGAGCCCAAGCTTACAAGAGGTCGTAACAAAAACGAAGCCTCCTCGGTACGAGCAACAACCACACCAGCGCCTGCCCATGTGACAGTGTCTTCCAAAGTTCCGGGACCAGCAACAGCAGCCAACAGTGGTAGATCCACCCCCGCAGTCGTGACTGGGGATCAACCCGTCAAACGCGGACCAGGAAGGCCCCGGAAAGATGGCCTCGCCCCTGGGTCAAGGCCACAGGCGGCAGCTACATCGGCAGCCGCCACATCTTCAACATCTGCACCGACATCGGCGCAAGTTTCCCAGAGTGTATTTAAGATATCGTTCGGGAAGCAGGGCCGCGAGTCAATGAAGGGAATTTTAAGCCGGGATGTATCGCCAGGGACCTCTCATCCCTCGACACCAGCTGACGGGCCTCCTTCTACAGCCAATGGTGATTCAATCAAACAACCCGCAGATGAGCGTAGTAAGGTTGGCGTGCCCCGCGGTACAGTTGCAGCTACTGGGACTGGACGTAAACGTGGGCGTCCGAAGAAGGCGGATGTTGCAGCTCTTGCAGGTCCGCCGCGGTTGCAGCTCAACATCCCTACTATAGGTAGTAGTCAGTTTTCTTCCTTCCCTATTGCCAATGAAGCCCACGGCACGGGTGTGTCTCGGAGAGGATCTACGGCTTCCGACAATGACACGCAAAGGCCGGTTCGGGGGAAGACGTACAAGACTCCAACATCAATTGAAGCCCCCCTACCGAAACCAACAATGGAAGAGGAATTTAAAGCTGCTGCTTCCTCAAACCTGGGACCTAGGGTGAGAAAACGGCGACTGGATGATGGAGACCTTACTGAGGCCCCTACTGCTAAGAAGAGTCGGAGAAATGAAGTTGCTTCTACTAGCGCTGGATAATTTGGGGTTGATTTTGGGGAATCACTTTTGGGGCAGAGGGAGTGGTTTAGTGTCGTGGAGAGTTAAATGGGTGGTAATTTTCTTTTTGCTCTTAGTATAGGTGCATGGGGTTGTTTTTGGTGTTTTGGTTGAGATAGATGGATGGGGTTTCTGTTTAGAGTGTATGATTATGGTGTTTTTGATGTCATTGATGTGGCTTGGAGTGGGTTTGCATAAACAGATGTGGGATTTGCCTTACTGTTGGAATACAATTTTGAATTTGGCCTTTCAAGCCGTAGTTGTGTGGAATTGCGAGATCAAACTCTCCATATCAGTCAGGGAGGTGAATGTGTATTCTTGATCAAGGTTCAACCATTGCCATACTAGGGATAGATGTTCTGTATGTTACATCTGATATGCCCAGTTCCCCACGGAATGAATTTGTGAATCTCAACAGACTGTTACAGTAAATAGCTGGTATTGGACACGAGTACGTTGGATGCACAATTGCCACTCACCACTGCTGTGTGCAAATCATTACTTATGCGGTGTATGGTCTCCCTGAACTTGGACCCCAGAGCTCTAGCACAGGTATCACCGTATACACATACTCATCATCACCATATGCATCCTCCTCTGCAATCTCAGGCGGCGGCCGAAATTATTCCTCGGATACATACTAGAGCATGCGTCCTCTGTCCAAAATGGAACTGTTTAGTTGTTTAGTTGCATCCCCTTGAATGATGAAAATTGATACTACGGACTGGACCCAAGAATTCTCGCTAATTTAGCCATTAGTAGAATGATCGACTGTAGATCTATCAGTACCTGTGCAAGAATTCTCACCCACATTGGCCCGGAGTCCACATACTCTGCCGCTGGCCGCTGCTCCCGCACGGAGACGGGAACAATCTTGATAGTGTATCTCCAGGAAAGGGTATTTACTGGGCTCCATCACGGAATCTAACAGATAGGTACTGTGACATGTCGTTCTTCGGGGGTGCACAGGGAAGATCGCCGCTGTGACGTCTTGAGGTAGAAACACGTTTTGCTGCAACAAGTGATATCATATTATAGGTTAAGATAGTACCCCCAAATAAGTAGGCTTCTGCCTGGTACAGAATTTTTCGATTTCTCCTCGTCCTCTCGGTATTTTTGTGGATAGCATGCTCCGTAGGGCCTAGGGGTGATGTTATCAGATGGTTTAAACCCGGGCTTCGGGATAGAATGTGCATTAATTGCGGCAGCTTTTTGGATGCATGTAAGGCCTTCCTTCTTGGTAATAAGACCTTCATGCAAACCTTGTGGGAAGGCATGTGGTGAGTGTTTTTCGTCAAGGAGGTGTACAGCAGAAACCCTAACCCGGGTACGGATATCACTGGAGATCCCTCCGCACCAAAGGTGCGTATTTGAAAATCCCAGCCAATAATTTCACGTCGAACATGCGCATGAATCACTCAACCAGAGGTTGAAACCAGGTTATCTAGTCTCAGACCCTGTAACTCGAAATTGCAATATTGACCCTCCAAGAAACACCAACTGAACGCATCCCCAATTCCTTATCAGCATGCCAGCTTCAGGTAACATACAAAGTGTAAGGAACAGGGTAAGAGGCCTAGCAGTCCCAGGCATAACCTAGGAACGCCAGCATAAGTAAACCAAAATATCTTAACACCACCACTCCGAACAACGTCCTGAGTCATCAAAACATCCCGTTCCAGAAAGCAAAGCAAAAACCGAGACGCAGAACAAAACACAGACTAGTACTCCCCCCCAATATGCAGTCGCTTAAAGGCTTGTTCAAACTATAATCCGCTGATCAAAAATAGTCCAACGACTCGCTCGCTTTGTAAACAAAGGTATATCCAAAAGCATAAGTCGTCAACATCATAATAAATCCCCTTGAATCGTTAGTATCATGACAATCATCGGCATTCATTCATCAACACGTTTCTTCCTAATGGGCTTCCCCTCGAGATCAAGAACGACATTATCTTTTCTCCTCTTTCCCGTCAAAACTTCACCAATCCGTCTCCATCCCACAAACTCAACCACAAATTTTGTTCCTTTGATCCTCTTTGTAACCCTTCCATTCTTTTTCTCCTCCTTGTCCCCGGTAGACGCCCTCCTAGACTTTAGATCGTCGAAATATCGAGTGCTCCGTTCACTAGGCGCGGAAAGCACATGCTCTAGATCCCCGCCATCGTCCCGAGCAAGAGAGACGCGTTTTGGCATCCACCAAGGATGTAGCTTTGATTCGCGAACTTTTGACGGGACGTCAGAAACGCTGGGACGTTTCGGTTTGGAAGTGAAATCGCCGTTGGGTTCAACTTCTGCAACGGCGTCTTCGGGAATGGAGTTTGACGAACTGGTTTCGCCGCTAGTTGCCCTGCGAGATAGGGTTGTTGGGTGACCCAATTGTTTCTCCTTTTCGGCAGTACTAGAGAGTGCTAGGGGAGTTGCTGGGATAAGCTTTAGAGCTGGAAGGAGGGTATTTGGAGCAGGGTTGGAGACATCGGTAGGGGAGGCGGCGGCGGAGTTCGGAGGCTCGTAGATTAGGATAACTCGTTTTCCTTCAGTACCATTTTCGTCGGTGGGTTTGATTTTGTCGCTGGCGGGAGGATCGTGGGGTTTGCTATTTTGTGCTGTGCGGTCGCGAATTTCTTGCATCGAGTCGACAAGTGAAGAGCCACTGGAGGTTTCGACAGCGATTGGGGTCTCTTTCAGAGGTTCCTCAATGGCATCCTCAAATATTTCATCACCGCTGTCCTCTTCCGTTTCGACTGGTAAGCTTGCTATAGCTTGAACCGCTGGTTTATTGCCTACTTCCACGTTGACCGGTAGACTTGCCACAACCCGTACTGCTGGTTCATTGCTGCCATCCACCACTTCGACGGGTAGATTCGCTATAGCTTGTACTACTGGTTTAGGACTCTCCGACCCCTCAGTTGATATGAGGCTTTCTGGCCTCTCACTCGTAAAGCTTGAAGCGCGCGTTGCCCATGGAGTAACTTTTTTTCCTGACTTGGCTAGCACCCGAGCTTTGCCCTTTACATCAGCACTCTTTGCGTTGGAGTTGGCGGTGGCGTTATTGTTGCTGTAGCTGTAGCTACTGGCCCCGTCAAGCAAAGCACCTCCGTGCTCACTATCCTCATCATCGGAGCTAACTACCGTACTGGCTGGCGGTGAATCAGGTCTACGAATGTTGATAGGCTCGAAGCCGACAACCTTAGCTCGACCGACTGGGACCCCTTCATCAAACGATATGGGAGACTGTGGGATCGGAACACCCGCTGATTCAAATTCCATCACCCCGCTTGACCTACGCCCGGTCTCAACCCCCGCCGCATCCTCAAAATATGCGCTCTTCGGGCTACTCTTCAATTGTTTCGGATGGTGTAGATGCGCGGAATTCCGTCTGGGTTTGAGATGAGAGACGTTAACAATAACAGTTTCATCGTCCGAAGCGACAACTGGAATACTGGTGCTGCTCGCACCAGATACAGTCCCGCGAATCCGTCGCAACCGCTTGGGTGAGTAATCCGACCGACCGGGACTTAGATCCTCGATGTCACTATCGTCCCGTTCGGGTGTTTTTGGTTCTGGTACGACTCGGCGTAGAGGTGGAATGCCTGGTTCGCTCGCGATCATTGCGGTGTACAAAGTTACTCCTTCCATATGTGGTGCAGGACCCGAGGACTAGGAAACATTTGGGATCGCAACTCGACTTGGGAACGGACGCCCGTTCTCGAAAGCCAGCGGTGGATAGGTGGTTTGCGGTGGTATGAGGGAGAATTTGGAATCGAACGGGTGTTGTAGAAGATGCTACTGCTTCGGGGATGTGAATTTAGGAGATGCGGAGATGTCGTGGGACGCACTGGGCGGTTAGAGGTTGGGGCTACGATATGTGTTAAGCGTTACACATGCACAGCTACGAAGCAGCAGCGAGATGCGCAAAATCAGAGAATATAATAATACAATAGTGAATGCGATAAATTTTGATTTACTCGAACATCTTAGAGGCCAGAATATTAAACAAGTAGGTAAACGAGGGATAGGTGTCGAGTAGGTTTTCGGAATTCACTGGAATGTCTAAGAACTAGAATACTAGTTGTACTGACCAATTGAATAACGTCTTGGGGCAACAGCATTCTGATTTTTGTGTACGAATGTGTTGGAAGGTGCGGTGAACTACTCAACTAGCGCTGAGAATTCCCCCCCACTTGAGACTGAAACTGTTCGAGAGAAAATGTCTTTTAAACTGGTAAATGATTTAGAATGAGGAAGCTTCATGCGTAGGCGAATCAGAGAAAGGCAAAGCGGACTCTTCCGCTCATTCGTTGGATGGTCGAATCACAGACAGACTCTGGGTAGCTGACAGGTCAGCGAGCACTGGTTGTCAAACCTTTAAAGCCAATAGCTAGCACCAACCAGGAGCGACTCCAGACGTTGCGGCTCAGCGGTAGCCGCTTGCGGGTGTGTGGGAGACATTCGTCGCCCGACACGGAAGTCGGACGTTTCTCGGCCAGAACGAGCACAGGTGACTGCGGACAAGTGCCGTATCGCCGATATTACTCGAACAGGGATTCGCTTTCCGATTTTTCGCACCACACGTACCAGAAGAGGGGTACTTGATTTGAGATGAGGAGTGCAGGTGAACATCCTTGATTCCAGTGCTACGTCATTCCTCGCATAATAGCGTCACGTGGGAAGGAAAACGTCGGCCGTCGTCATTGTTGGAAGCGGTTAGCCATTGTTGGTGCTAAGGTTTTCCCGAACTTTCACGACCCGACTGTAAATTTTCTTCTGCTGCGGTGCCATGAACCGTACAAGAGAGATACAAACGCCCCCTGTAGAAACTGCCCCCCCATTTGTCTGCACTCTAGATACAGGAGGTACGTACAGGATTGGGCCCAGAGTGCTCGCAACCAGAAGCAAGAACAGTACCCAGAAGCTGGGTAACTACCCTTGTTCAGATGTTGAAGGTGCAAGATTGTCTGACAAGGATGGTTTGAATCCCAAGCGTCACGATCGACCGCAGCTCCCCAGAATTCCTCTGTCTACTCCACCGACGATCTAGTATTTACTGCGACCCCAACCGACATCAGCAAAAAGCAGCAGCATCAAGCAGCGGCGGCGGCGGTATCAACAGCTGCAACATAACAGCAACATCATCCATTGATTATTCCGCTAGAGGCGCTTTCGCAATTACAGTGCCACCGCCCTACCTGTTCCTCATCTCAACAGGACTTTGTACTCTCTCGATTTCAGATTGCTTGCTTCCTAATCGCTCGTCTCACATAACAGTCGTCATCCGGTGACGAAGGGGACTGTACTCCAACGCTGCCTCCTTGGTACTTTACTTGCATCTGCCTATTCACCCATCCCCGACACTGTCAACCACCGCCTCTTTTCCAAATAACGCGTAAACAATCCCTCTCAACCCATTCCTACCCTCATCGGTCGTAAACTTTCACTGTCCCAGCACTCACCATTTCGACAACTATCTCACATTCGCACTATCTTCATCGGGCGCTGCGCTGATCTATCCGTGGCATAGTAATAAGCATACATAATGCCTGTAATAGAGGTTGGTACCTCCTTCCATTGTCTGCGGTTGTTATATTGTGTTATATATGAGTTGTGTGGTCCGTGCGGGGTTCTCGTTCTAGACATAGAATGTGTTCGGTGGTTCCCATCATCGTTTTAATGCCTGTCGTGGCTTGAAGATGTCATACTTGCTTCCCTACACACAGACCGTTGTTTCCTGTTTGCCAGCGACTTTAGGGCTTGCCGCTTTATCCAACTTCCAACTTTGCGTCTTTCTAATACCAAAATTACTCGATACTATCGCTTCCCGCAGATTTAGTCATTTGTTATCTCTGTTGTTATCTATTTATTCATTCCCCCGCCATCAGAGTTCTGTTATTTGATTCATTGATTCTATCCCACTCACACTCCTTAGTATCCTCATACTAATGACTTCGCAATTTCAGAACCTCAAGAACTTCATTCGACACGCTCGCCATGCCCCAGACCCTCCGGCTGCTGCTCCTCAATCGCATGCATTCTCCGATCCTGCCCTACAAGCAGGGAACATGCACAATCAACAGCACAAGCACGACTATTCTGTAAATGCTACCGACAACCGAAACATTGCAGCTCAAGCTACCGGTGCTGCCGCGAGAACTACTGGTCAACGTCAGAATATGGAGGACGTTTCGCCTCTGGGTGGGAACATCGGGAGTGGTGGGGTCGGTCAGGGAGCAAAGGCTTATGACCAGGAAACGCTCGCGAAAATGATTGTGGAAGAGAAAGCGAATAGAGAAAAGCTTCCCCGGTATCCAGGACTAGACAGATGGAGTCTCATACAAAAGATGGGAGACGGAGCGTTTAGTAACGTGTATCGTGCTCGAGATATGCAGGGAGTTTACGAAGAGGTTGCTATCAAAGTGGTCAGGAAGTTTGAACTGAACGCTTCACAGGTGTGAATCCGACTTCCCCTTTGATTTTGGTTTATATTTCCTTTTGATATTCTTTTGCATTTCAAGTTTTGTTTCTTGGGAACTCTTTTAACATATGTGGTTTGGGTTGTGGTGTTAGGGTGACAAACACCTTCATCCGGACGTCAAAAAGGGAAATAAAGTAGTAGAGGTGCGCATTAGACCTCTTTTAACAACTCGTTTAGCCCCATGCCGGAGCTTTTTTGCTTGGTCGTTTAGCTGGTGGTTTTGCTTGGTCTTTGTTATTTCCTGCACTTTGTACTAGTCGATGCCGTACCAACACAAAAGTTTTGGTCTAGAGATATGCTAACATTTCGTAATTAACAGCGAGCAAATATCCTCAAAGAGGTTTCGATAATGCGGAGATTAGACCATCCCAACATAGTCAAACTTATCGACTTCAAGGAAGAGAAAGCATACTACTACCTTATATTGGAGTTATGCCCAGGTGGGGAATTGTTCCATCAAATCGTACGGTTGACATACTTTTCGGAGGATCTCAGTCGGCATGTCATTACTCAGGTTGCTGGGGCTTTAAAGTATCTTCATGAGGAGAAGGGAATTGTTCATCGGTGAGTTTTTATTGTGGCAGTGGCTAATCTCGCTGTATACTAACCACCGATTTCAGAGACATAAAGCCAGAGAATTTACTGTTTTATCCAGCACCGTTCATCCCTATCAGAAATCCCAAGCCAAAGTCTGCAGAGGACGAAGATAAGGTTGACGAAGGTGAATTTATCCCCGGAGTTGGTGCCGGTGGTATCGGGCAAATCAAGATTGCCGATTTTGGTCTTTCGAAAGTCATATGGGAGGACACGACAGTAACTCCGTGTGGAACTGTCGGATATACCGCACCAGAAATTGTCAAAGACGAACGATACTCCAAATCGGTCGATATGTGGGCACTTGGCTGTGTTTTGTACACATTGCTATGCGGTTTCCCGCCATTTTATGACGAATCAATCTCCGTTCTAACCGAGAAAGTTGCCCGCGGTCAATACACATTCCTCTCGCCCTGGTGGGACGATATTTCGAAATCGGCTCAGGACCTTGTTTCACATCTTCTGACCGTCAATCCCGAGCAACGATACGATATTAATCAATTCTTAGAACATCCCTGGATCAAGAATACCCAAGAGCCAACCCAAGCCGCAAGTGATGCTCCACCACTCGCTACTCCATCCATAGCGAAGGAGGGATTGTACTTCATTGACGAATCTCCTGGTGTGGCTAGTGAGACTCCCGGCGGTAGGCGGATGGACTTTCGCTCTCCGGGAGCTGTTTCTTTGCGCGAAGTTTTTGACGTTGGGTACGCCGTACATCGCCTGGAAGAAGAGAACAAGCGCCGGAAAAACTGGAAACAAGGTTATCGTGGATCCAATACCGCTCCGCTCAACGAGGAGGACGAAAAGGACGAATATGAAGACTCTGATGATGAGGTTCCAGTCAAGATCCCTAAAGACAGTGAATCCGATAATGTCTCTGCGGTAGAGCAGAAGTTACGACGCACAAATCTTAATGCCAGTGGGCAACTTCCAGCAGCTGGCACCGCTGTGCCCGTTGGTGCAAGTGCCTATTCGACACATGTGGCTTCTGCCAGAGCTCCTCCAGCGGCACAAAAAAAGTTCAGCCCCGGCTCAACAAAGACTGGCGGGCACAAGAAACGTGTTGGGCATGGCTTTGAACTGAGTCTGGATAACGCTACGCTTTTGGGGAGACGAAAGCGCGGTGGTGAGGAGACTGTTGCAGGTTAATGTTTTACTCTTTGGTCTTTTCATCGGTTTGGGAAACGCAAATAGAAGCATGGTACTGGACAGGTTTTGTCTTTTCTTCGCGTGCGGGTTTACTTATTACGGGTTTCTTGCTTAATTGATTTATGTCTTGTTTTCTTTTGAGGTTCTGGCAACATGTTTTATGCACTGCTGTTGGGTTTTACTTGGTCTTATCTTTATCTGTACATGTTCATATGAATCATACCCTTCAACGCTCGTTGGGCATCATGAAACTGAGTTTCTGCTGTTGTTTCTAGGTAGATGGAATAATATGAATGTATAAGGGCGGAAATTCCAATCCTTTGCAAAAGTAACACTTTATCACTTTGCGATAGTGAAAATTTGTAATGTAGAAGTCAGAAGTCACCATCATCTATTTTAGTCACGTGTATCGCATATAATGATCAGGTTTAATAGCAATATCAATTAGTAAGATATCGATGCAAGATTGCAAGTCGCAGAAAATAGGAAACGTTACTTTGTTCCATGGTGGCGATTGGATAGCTCAGTGGTCTCTCTAAAGAGCGTTGTAACTTTAAAATTCATCTCGATCCTTTCCGCGTGACGATGTGATGCGGAATGACGTCTCGTTTGCGGATGCAGGGTCTCAGGGTCTCAGGGTCTGGCGGTGACTGTTACCTCGACAACCACTGTCGTCACAAAACTCCGGGGAAATGTGGGGGAGGGGGAATGTGGGGAGGCGGACTGCGTGTAAAGTAGATATAATATAGGAGACATATAGGGAATGTAGCGATACCAACGGGACAGCCATACTCAGAGCCCGAAGGCTGGTAAAGTGTTCTTAGGAGTACGCTTGGGGGGTTTCGTCTTACGACCAAGAGCTGCAAAATGCTCCTTCAACCCAATCATGTTATTACCATGAAACAGGCCAAATTTCTTTGGTCGTGTGTAACTTTCATGGTTGGGAAAAAATGGATATGGCGGGAGTGGCTGGGTTTTATAGGCTCCCGGCGGCAAAAATAGGCATGGCGGAGAAGGGGGGTTTGTTTGTTTGTAATCATATTGCATTCGGCCGCTTGTGGCCATGGCATATATATAACATATTTCCTCCCTGCTTCTCCTGTAACAAAATGAAACAAAAGCAAAGTTGCAAGCCCCATTAAACCCCTAACAAAAGCAGCCACCAAAAAATAACAACACCAACTGTTACACCCGATATCACTCAACTACTCATGATCTGAGTTGTTGACAGTGTATTCTCATTACTCTATCTTGAGGGCCAAAGACTGAATACATACAATCTACCATCTGTGTATGGGTATGTGCTATCAAATATGAGAGGTATCACTCTGGTTCTGATACATATCCTCATACAGTTACTATCCTCACACAAGTCTTCATTCTCATACAAGACTTCAGATGATGCTGAGACTCACCATTGAAGTATATAACTAACACTCCCCCCTCTTGGTATGCTTCATGGAATAAGAAAACAAAGCCAAGATGATGCAGAACTTGAAATTCCCATAGTAGCCTTCTTAAAACCCTACTTGAGAAGTGAGCAGGGAAAGATTACTACTGTAGCCTGAGAATGGCTATCCATATAAAGAAAGAAATTTATATACCCCAAAGAAAAAATAAAAACAACTTTAAATTGACCTCCAATTGATGTTCATTATTGTGAACTTATTGCTTTGGTGACCATTCTATACTTATCTTTCATAAGTGCTTTTGTGAGTATACCTGTGACATTTTTTTCTATGTAGATAGGAGTAGGTGACTATTGGGTGTATGTGCAGATTTCAACTGTTATGATAGTAAATGTCAATGTCCTTAGTTTGAGCTTTAATATTTCCCATGGTGGTCAGAGTGAGAGCTACCTGATAGTTGCAGCTGATTGGCAGTAGTCGTAAGTCGTTGATATGTATATCATTCTATACTTAGAGTGATTATTTTGCTCCCCTGGACACCACTGAACAGGCAAAGAATTGTGCCTCAAGAGTTGACATGGCAATGTGGCCTTTTTCTCAAGACTGCTACATAACTTCTCCCCTATTGCTGGTGGGAAACACACAGTCTCCCAGAAATTGGCTGTGTGTATTGTCATTGGCCTAATTAGAGCCTATGTACGCTGAGAGTCTATTGCTGATATCGATACTGTTGAAATATAGACAACAATAAGGTGTTGATTGGAGATATTGAAGAACAATTGGGGTAGCAGTTACGTCAGGAAAATACAGTTGTGTCTCTGGGAGCCTCTGGGAGTTGTTGTACCAGAATCCAATGGTGGCCAAGTCGCAGAGTTGACTGGACCAATATGGTGGCCTTCAGGTGCACTTTGCAGCACCTGGCAGCACCAGAAACAAGTATGGGAGTGCTGCTAATAAGACAAGGAGCACCTAGACATGCTGTGGACATACTTGGGAGCAATGACAATACATCTGGGAGTGCTGGCTGCATATCACAGACCACTTCGAATCACAGTAGCACAGAATGGGAACCACAACATCATCCTGGGCAATGCTGCTGGTGCCCTGGAAAATCATATCTAATACTTATCATTCAATGATTTTTAAGACTCTTCCTTTCAGTTTGTATTCTCATCTATGTATCTATGCATCTATGTATCCACATCAGCAGAATATATTTTTGTCTCTGGGAGTCTCTGGAAGTCTCTGGGAGTTGTCAGACCAGAATCCTAGGGTGGTCAAATAACAGAGTGTATAGGACCGATCAAGGTATCTTCAGGTACACCATGGAGGACTGGCGAAATATCGAGGTGGATGTAGGAAAGCTGGTGACAACCCATGGAGCGCCTGGGATATTAACAAAAAGCAAAATTGGTTTCTGAATATGGACTCCACAAACTGATCCTTCTTCACATTCTCCACAAATACTCCGAGCAATGTATGTGTACTCTTCCACCATGTTTAGACGTATTCAATAATTTGAATGTGTCATCACAATATCTTAAAAAGAGCTTAGCTATACATTGAGACTAATTTGCTGCACTTGATACTTTCATGTTGGTCCTCAAGAAGTTTATAGTTTTGTCAGTTCTTTGAACTTGTTCATTGATTTTTAGCATACTCTTAACTATTTAATCCCTTGAGACATTAATTTTATACAAGCTTGTACAACTCCCATAACAAATATTAAGACACTCAGAGTAAATACTTATTAGATATCTATATATTGCTTCAACTATTAGCTCAAGTATTGAATCAAATAATTGACATGTCATAGACATATACAGCATTCCAGTCAGTCATGTTGCTCAAGTACCACTGCATGCTAACTGGCTATGGCATTGGTGGAAGAAAGTGTACAGTCCATTGGTTCGTCCAAATAAGAACGATAGAAGAGATTTTGACACCGAAACGTGGCTTATGACAGCATCTTCCATCATGCCAGGGTTGTATTGGACGCTGATGTTTCTCATTTAGAATCACCATACCAGCAGTCTGACGTATTGGCCCTGTGGCAAATGTCTGGACCAATAATAGCAGCACTTTAACACTACATTCAGCATCCTCAACAACGAAGAGACTCTTCAACCGTACGGGAAAACATACAGAGGTAGGCTAAAAGTGACTATCTGGACTCGTCACCATCCAGAGAAGCACCGTATTATTTCTTGTTACCTAATGCCTTCTCCACCTGGTGGACCCAGTGCAATGAACCATATGAACAGCCTGCCAGTTGCATTGAAAAGATGTCACCGGAATTGCTTCTGCATTGTACTAAATGTACCTTGTAATGTTGAGCTGACTGAAATACTGATCCATCAGCAAAATGTATTTTAGTCACTGAGAGTCTCTAGCAGTGTCTGAGTGGATGTGGAGTGTAAACTTAGATGCGTCAATTTCAGCAGAGTATCAGACCCTACGAAGGCGTTCCGGCCGGCCTTCGGAGTAACTGAGATGTCTGATGACTGGTACAGGAGAATCATGGGAGTGATTATGATAAGTTTGGGAACACCTCGGAGTGCTGGAGAGAACTTTGGGTACACCCGGGAGCACCTGGGAGCGCCGGTGACAAGTCTGGGAGCACTTTGAATCACAGTAGAGCAGTCTGGGAAAAACAACAGCTTCTTTGGGAACGCTGCTGCCGCACCTGGAAATCATATCTACTACTTATCATTCAGCAATTGTTAAAACTCATGTATTCAGTTTGTATTCTCATCTATGTATCTATGTATCAATGTATCTATGTATCTATATAGCTACCCATCTACACACGGTATATCTGGACAGGCTGCAGATGGTGCTGCAGAGCAATTTGAGGTGCGCCTTGAAAATAACGATCGAGTGAACTCAGAGATTCACTCTGAAGCCATGATGGAGCGAGTTTGAAAATGCACTTAGAGGCCGTAATCGAGCAAGTTTGGAGATACACTTCGAAGCGATGCTCGTGTGAACTTGGAGGCAGTAATCGAGCGAGTTTGGAGATGCACTTGGAGGCCATAATCGAGCAAGTTTGGAGACACACTTGGAGGCCCTGATCGAGCGAGTTTAGAGATGCACTTGGAGGCCATGATTGAGCGAGATTGGACTAGTACTTGGAGGCGGTCAATGGACGGCGTGCCGGGTGCTGAGACTCTATTCATTAGTTAGTTAACGCCCAACTGTGGGAATGTGACAATGTGACTTTACCTTTGAGCTCTCATGGAGAGCTGGCTAATGGTGGTCGATCGTGTAGGGAGGTACACCTAAAGCTGAAGCTATATTCAGGGGTCAACTCCTAATTATGAGAATGGAGGGAACACCAATAATCTTGGGTGGATGCTGTACTCAGTGTATGATGTACCCGGTGTATACTGTACTCGGTGTATGCTGGACTCGGAGTATGGTGTACTCCGTGTCAACTCATGATCATGGCATGGAGAGATAGAGAGGGATAACTTAACTTTGTGTTCTGCAATGATACTTGAGTTGTGGACGAGAAAGAGAGAGATGGGGGATGAAGATGGGAATGATGTGGAGGATACGAGCGGATATGAGAAATCAGGGGTATGACTTGCCTGATTGGATTGGGAAGAGCTCGTATCAGTGGAATAACACACCGGATCGGGACTCGTACCTGCCGTATCAGGGATGGTAAATCGACTCGCACATGAAATTCTCTTAAGTCCCAGTTTCTCATGATGATTTCCTGCATCTCCTCTCATCTCTCTCTTTCTCGTCTTCAACTCTATCAGCGCCTAAGAACACGAAGTTAAGTCATCCCTCTCTATCTCTCGATGCAATGATCAAGAGTTAACACCAAGCACAGCATACACCGAGTACAAGCATATACCAAAGTACAGCATACACCAGGTACAGCATACACCAAAGTACAGCATGCACTGAATACAGCATACACTGAGTACTGCATACACTGCGTACTGCATCATCCCGAGATTGACTGTCTCCCGCTGCCAGCCAGTCTCCCACCTCTCAGCAGACCATGTTGTACTTGATTCTCTTCATTCCGACAATTATGAGTGAACCAATGAATAGAGTCTCAGCTCCCATTGTGCCTCCCTCCCGAACAACCGCCTCCAGATTGATCGCCTCCAAGTACTCCTCCAATCTCGCTCGACCATGGCCTCCAAGTGCATCTCCAAACTCGCTTGATCATGGCCTCCAAGTGCATCTCCAAACTCGCACAATTTTGGCCTCCAAGTTCACACGATCATGGGCTCCAAGTGCATCTCCAAACTTGCACGATTATGGCCTGTAAGTTCGCACTCTCATCGCCTGCAAGTGCATATCTCCAAACTTGCACGATTACGGCCTCCAAGTTTGCACGATCACAGCCTCCAAGTGCGTCTCCAAACTCGCTGGATCACAGCCTCCAAGTGTTTTGCCAAACTCGCACGATTACGGCCTCCAAGTTCGCATGATGACGTGCTCCGAGTCCATCTCGAAGTTCACTTGATTACGATGTGGTGAAATGGTAGAGACAGGTCATCATCAATACTCTGCCCCACCTCACGTAGCATCCGTAGGGAATTCTCGAGACAGAGCCGTTCTGGCTCGAAGAGTATAGAACAAGGGTGACAGGATATGAAGGGATACCTGGGCATAATGAATCACACAAATTGCATGGATCTATGAACGCTTGGCAACAGTGCATAAGGAACCACACAAATTGCGTGGAACTATGGAAGCTCGGTAAGGGTGCATGAGACTAAGAGCTGGGAAAGAAAGAGTGTATTTCGTATAATGCGATGATGTCTATCTACTCTGGGGTCTCCCAAATATATACTCTCTGTCGCTTAGTCCATCTCCGTTATCCCTGTATCTCTGTATGTCTATATATAGAGAGACTTATATAATACATGCCACATTATGATGTAGTGAATCTTGTGACTGTAACAAAGACGAATATGATAAATAAAATACCTTGTGGTTGTGGAACCCCTAAGAACCACTGCTGTTGTTTATTCATACTGTGTTCACTCTTACTGGAGTATGACAGGACCTAAATACCCCCTCCGCCTCCGGACGAGCTGGCTTGATGGCAGAGCTCCCCACCCGCTACCCTTCATCCCCGGTGACCAATGAAAGTTGAAAGATAGATAGAACAGAACAGAAATGGAAGAAGAAAAGAACAAATATAAACCCCGCCGCTGCTGCCCCCCTGAACCACTGCCGTGACAATATGGCAACAAGTCTCCCGCCGAGGTTGTGCAGAGTTCTTAGCTGCTCACGAAGTCTCCCGCAGATCTGAGCTGAGGTCTCTGCAGCTCCAAAATTCAACTATTCAAAAAGTCAATCTTGTAGCATCCTGAATGCACCTCCATAACGGCAGGTGCTTTCAGAAGCACCTGAGAATGCTCTTGCAGAGTCCAAGAGCACATTGCAAACCTCCAACGGGGCCTGGGAGTATCTGCAAGTACTTAGAAGCACTGGTGAGGGCTACCGGAGTGTCTGGGAGGTTTGCGTGTGGCTTCCGGACTGAATTACATTTTGCTGATGTCGTGATTGACATAGTCCATAAAGTCGGCCAATCTCTTGAACCAACAAGTTATATAATTCTGTAGCTCCCCTTTTGGCATTGCACACCTTTCGCCCAAATCAAGAATGGTCCGGATTTCTGGTCATGAGTCTATTTTCATTTGCTTCAATGGCGGTTTGGTTGGAGGCATGCCATTGTCGCAACATAATTATTCAGCATTACCATTCAGCATTTGATACTGAAACACCTCCGTTCCGGTTTACTTTGGCAATATCTGGAAGGCAGTTACATGACAATTCTATTGTTGGTATGCTTGTTTTTAATCCATCATCACTCGTTCTGGGAGTTTAGAGCTACCATTCATGAGATTGCGACGCTGGTGGATATGGTTACAGAAGTGGTTCTGGAGATGCTTCTTTCCAGAGTGGAAATCCGATTGGTTGACAAAATGCGATTCAATTTCTGACCTGATCTGCATTTTTTCTTCATCAATGTGATGACACTTTGCACTCACAGAAAGATTGTTCCAATTGGGGTCACTCTACTGTTCTACCATTGTGTTCAAAGTAAGCTGCATTGTCAAGGTTTTCGAGAGCTTCATTGTAGATTAACTGGCATGAAATTGACCGAAAACATCCTTATAACATTGAAACACTTTCAGATAATTGTCCATGTACTGGAGTGTAGCTTCAATATGGTACTAGTACTGTGCCATAAGGTGGAAATACACTATGTTCTTTACACACAACAGGGCTTCTGTGAAGGGAATCCTGTGGCTTGTCAAAGAGTGTAAAAGAGTTGTCATGAACACTGGAACAATTACGCGTCCAAGTGCTTTCATCACCTCATGATGCCATTGGCTCACCTGGCACTATTGGTCGTTGAATCAAGTGAAGCCAGAATATGGAGGCATCCTCATCCAGAGCTGGTGGAATTTGTTGATCCTGGAATGTGATTCAAGGAAGAATATTTACCAGTCCATCTGTTCCGGAGGTATTTGAAGTCCCAATAATCAATACAACATGTATTAAACTAAATACAGCCGCCTATCTCTTGTCCTACTCTCCTTGTCTTCCCAGACTGTATCTCTTATTCCTCTAAGAATAAGAGCTTACCACTCTTCCTTGTCAGTCTAAAGTTGCTCTTCGGACCACTCTTCATAAGTTAGTCCACTGGTAGTAATGTACCTGTGCATCTCGTATGCAACCCCTCTGATAATGGCCAAGTATGAAAGTTCTCGGGAGATGTGGGTTAATCCCTGCTTGTTGTAGCATACAATTTGATCGCCGAAAGTTGCGACAATCCTCTGGTGCGCATACTAAGAATGTATTGGTCTCCACAAACACATATAAGGCATATTCACGTAAGTGAAGTAGGGAAGTAATTTTGAACAGGTAGATAGAATTCTTTATAATATTTTAAGGTGTTCTTTGCTGGTAATGTCTGACTGTGGATTGCTGCTAGCACTTGGTTATTTTCATTGTTAGGGAAAATGTGAGCTTTTTATAAACAGTTCCTCAGGTGAGACTTGCCTTCAGGTCTCCATCATGACACCACTATCATTTGATAGCTTATCTCCAGATGCATCTAGTGTGCTCCATTGATATTGCCATGAATTCCCTTTGGTTATCGTGATTATGTTTAAGTGGTTTTGAGACGTTATGTCCTCTTGCAGGCCATCCTCATGATCACCACATCCAACTCAAATAATAACAGCTCTTAACTTCGTGCTCAACATCTTGCTTCTCATATATTCAGCAGCTGGAACATCTGATGACCTGTGTTTTATCAGTGCTTATCGAAATATATTGTAATAGCTCGTCGATATTAAACGTCTCGCCTTGCTAATTTTGCTATTTGGCATTGCGTCAGAGATTTAATCGGAGACCAACCGATATTCCGCCAACATACATAATCACACATCAACCTCATATTCTTGATGAGTATGATGTTGCAATACATGCAGTTATAATTCAATAAGATGGTTTGCTTCTGGCCTCTTATCTTCAACTAATGTTATTAATCCCTCAGACACTACATGCTTAGGTCTTGACCTTCCGTAGACTGGGAAGTGCCACACGTAGTTCTCACCACTTTGCACACGAGTCTGCATATTCCCCTTACTCGCATATTGCAATAACGTATGCTGCACATGTAACTCTGCGGTGATGCAACTTAACTATGTATTCTTAAGCTAGATAAGATATAATAGGTGTGGCCAATAATAATATGCACCGCTGAAGGTTTTTCACTTTCTGGCTATGGCGATATTATTGCGTCATCATAGTTGAATCTGCTAGTGTGATTGTAATCATTGCTAATTGATCGACCCGTGGCTCAAGTGTAAATTCAATAAGATCCACATGACTGACAACCATATTCAGGTACTTGTAAGTAGGTGTTTCGCATATGAACATCCCTGTTGATTTGTCCCATATACTTGTTCCTGTAAACATGTATTATTACTGCTGCTAAAGAAGAATGCCTAACACTCTTGAATGCTCAAGCATACTGCGATAGACGGTTTGAGGAATATCAGGTATGATAATAGTTGTCAGGGAGATTCATTTTGTATTTCAGAAGTTGCCTTGGAAGATTCCAACAGCTCGATGTTCTAAATATTGTCTTGTTTCACGACTCTCTGTCTCATATCCCTGAGTTGGGAGTATCATCTTTTGGAAGTATATCCAATAGTCTCTCAATTGCCATGACCATGAATTGCCTTCGCCAAACAACGATGGTGGTGCTTTGTACACTGAGCAATGAGGAGGCTGCTGGAACGAGTGCAAGTGAATGTTTTCACAGTAGTTAGCCGTCCATGTACAGATAACAGGATAACATTGCTGCATCTGACTGTCCACACAAATCATAAGCTTTCCATTGTTGACAAGCACCTTGAGATGGCGAAAAATAAGCTTGAAGACCTTTCTTGAACTCTCCCAATTGTATGTTTGTTGTTTCTTCATGGCAGTTGGTTTTCCATATACTTGAAAGTCATACTTCAGAGGAACAGAAAGAAATGCTACAAGGATGCTTGTAATAGCTGAAGGCTTTGATCTAATCGTCAAGTCAATGTTTCTGAGACTCACATATATTGGCCATTCCTTCTTGTCACCCAAATAGTTTGTCAGATATGTCTGGTTTGAACTGCTGCACAATGAGACGATCATAGCTCCAAGTGGCTGCCGTAGCTCTTGAAGCAGTCAAAATCATCATAGCTATAATGAAATTCATGTAATGTACCTGTTCATTCCACTACAAGTCGCTTGATTTCACCTCTGAGTAGATACGTTCCTCAGCATCGTAAAATTCCTTTGCTGGTGCATATGACATAATTTCGCTCAACATATGCTGTTGCATGAGGAACTCAATGTATTCAACAGGATTGAAGTACAAGAAACCAGTATAATCATCATCGCAAAGGTTGTTTAGATCAGCGAAATGATTGTAATACACTTTGCCCAATTTCCAAGTGTTCATACCCATGTTATAGGATATTACATACAACCTTTTGAATAAAGTGTGGGACGATGTGAGGTTGCTTACAGTTGGCAATGTCAGGTTTCTGAAATGCTCACAGATAGTAGCTCTGCTTAAGTTGTACTTGACGTACCAGTGTGCAAATTGATACTCCATCTTGCAAGAAAAGAGTGACTATAGATTCATTTTATTGTTGCAGATATTCAAATGGTCTTTACTAATATGCTTGGCAGCTAGACAGTTGTCCAAGTGTGGAGTAATATAAATACTTCTCAGCACTGGAGGTTGCTCTGGGACAATATATACATTTTTGCTGTCTGTACCTGTTTTGCTGGAATCATTGTTGGAAGTGTGAAGAAAGAGATTGTAATGCAGTTCATGAACCAATCCAAGTAGATAATTATTGTACACAATTGCAGTAGCATCATCTGGCAGTTGTTTGGCTGATATGTATAGCACCCATTCTTTATGGTCACGACAGAGATGAGTGATATAAGTACTGATGTAAGCATATATCGTCAAGCAGGAAAGATAATGCCAATGAAAATTCTTCTTTCGTTAGCAGAATGAACTGTTGCAACAAGGTTAAGAATCATCATAATGGGGTTTCAGTTACACAGACCATTGGAAACCTGCTGGGCCTCGGAAAGTGCTTCACATCAAATTACTTCTTCCATACAGTGGTTGTACCACTCTCCTAGGATTTCATATATCCTTCTTTACACGTTTGCCCAGTATTTAAGTGTTCTCTCAGTTGTGACAACTCTTGCATCTGGAAAAGCATGCTGCATCTGTATTCAGCTCATTGTAGTTATTATTTTGCACCCTCACAAGACCCTCCTACACCCATGTTCTGATTTATGGCTGCCACATTTTGTTAAGTCTGTACCGTACATAGAGTGTGCTTTGTCTTTGGATACCGACCCAGTGACATCATTGCAGGGTACAAGAACCAGCACAAGCACAAATGAGGGAGATATGAAGGTAGAACATCCTTTTTTGGTGTCTGTGATGAACTTAAGCATCCAGTCGATGAATTAGGGTGCTTAGATGATCGTTAGGATAATGTATCCTAGCTGAATAGCGGTTAAGGTGATGTCCCCGGATCAAGAAAACCTCTCCAAGCCCGACTATATATTCACCTTGCCAGCGCAGCATATTTACAATCTCCAGAACTTTGAACCACCTGCCGCACTTCTGCTACCACATCACATCTCCCTTGACATCTATTTATCACTCCTGATGGTTGTTTAGAGTAAAGAGTATTTTATATCCACCACTCAATCATTGACCAATTTTGAGAACCTAAAATGTAATATGATGCCTTGTGGTTGCTGAAATCAGTGGTCGCAGAATGTATTATGAATACTTCCAAATTCTCTGTTTGGCTCCGGTTCTGGGTCCACCAGAAACTGGACCGTTGCAATGGGTCTTACTACATGAATAACCCGGACCATTGGAATTGGGCTGATTGTACTACCGAAATTCTGGCATTTCAATTTCAAAATATTGCCTTCAATATAGTATGTGAGTTCTGATTGTATCATGACATAATCCATACCTAGATTGTGCAAATTTAGCCAATGGTTCACCTTCTTCTGTCCTATATGGAATCAGAGCAATATGTGTTGAGTTGCTATGGACAACCTGCAATTGCTGCGTAATATTTACATTATTTCACAGTGATTCAACAAATATTGGTCCAATGGCAAATCTGAAAGCGGCAGGGGAAAGAGCCGCTAAAACTGTGCAGTCTACATTGTGATTGTGACACGATACAATCAGAACCGAAAAACATATTTCCGGGAAAAGTTGCAGGAACCGTACAATGGAACTGTGGTCTAGTTCCAACCTGGCCAAATACACACAGGTTTATGTCCAGTCTGGGTAACAACCAAAGGCAAGGTACCCAGTTCAGGTTCCTTGGTGGTTCCTCATTTGGACTGGGGCCTTTGGTTCAGTTCAAATCCAGGCCAAAGCTGGGGTATCTGAAACAAATGTAAACACTAGCTATCAATAGTGATACTATCCAGATTCGAACTCAACAAGTCCATGTCTGGGCTGAGAATGCCTCTGTTGGAGTCAGCCAATGAGCAGCTGAAACCATGGGGATTTGGCAGAATAATAGTGGCTTGACAACACAATGGAGAGATAATAAAGTGAGGGAGCATATCTCGGAGATAGCACAGTCCATGAGTATCAGTAACAAGTAAGACACCAGCCAGGAGAGACGGAATCATCTTATCAATTGTTGTGTTGTTTGAAACAGTGATCCCGAGTCGAAAACCCCGCATCGGACACAGTAAATAGCAAACAAGACTAATAAGGAAGGAGAGAAACTGAAGCGAGCTCCGGATGAGTTTATGGATGTTGGCTGTTACCGAAGGAGGAATATGGTCGATTAATCCTTCTCGAGGACAAGGGATCTCGTGCATGTTGTTATGGAATTCCTCATCCCGCTGATTCTTTTGCTCTGCACGTTTATTTGTAGATACAGAAGATGACAAGACAGAAACCTTGGGTTACACAGTTTCCCCAATAAAGGTGAGTTGCAATGCATCGACTGATTTTGTTGTCACACCATTTGGCTTTACTATCTCGTATATGGATCTGGGCATTGTTGGGAAGAGGGTGGGTGAAAGCAATACTCACCTATTCTCATGGTATTGGCCTGGGAAGGATGAATCAATAATTCCGATAGCTACATGACACATCAATAGAATCAATTTGTCAACGGTGAATGCTGCAATTGCACGTGTGCCAGACCTCAGCCGGCAAGTACGGGAGCATTAGGGCTGCCAGGAGGGGACTTGTCGAGATGGTTGTCCGCATGCCCGTAATGTTACCTGAATTCTCAATAACACTACTCCTGTGGGATGGGTAAATGCAGTGTCATAATTAAACAACCCAACACTGTTTTGTGATATTTATCCTGGCCAATAAGCCGATGGTACAGCTGGTGCCCAGATACCAATGCATGGTGGCCACTGCTACCTTCTTCTGAATAGGATCCTTCCACCTCCAGCTAAGGATATGATCAACGATATTGGGGAGGAATCAGATGATAATGTAGTGATGTGGAACCCATATGTAAGAAGCTTTCCAATAACGAAAATAGGCTTTCAACAGTTGGAAAGAAAGCATCCAAGGAGGATTATCACACAGCAGCGATACCTTGAATTCAGCCGAAAATGTGTTCTTAGTTTGTTTCCAGATTATGAGGAAAGAGTTGTTGCTGATAAGAATGTGGCTTAGTTAAGCGAGCATGATCACATTGTGAAACCTCCTGCTGCATGCTCTGTAGCCAATAGAAAACATACAAGCAGCTGTCCAGCGTCATCATATTCATTGTAAAGATGGAATATACTGGCTGGAATGTTGTTGAAGGATTTGCATTGTAGGTGGGTATTTTCCTGGCACTTTGGAGGATGGACAGATGGCTGATAATTTAGAGTTTGTTGGTGAGATTTTGGGTCTCTTTTGGCGTTTTGTTTATTGTATTATTACATTGGTCATATTAATGCATGTAGGGCTGTGTTGAGAGTTCACAATATTGGTATGAATTTTTGAGATATTTGTTCATGGGAAAGGCATACATTGGCAAAAGAGCAAATTGACTATAGACTGTACTACGCGTACACGTGCAAACGTGCTGCTCATAGCAAGCTTCCCATGGACTTCTGTATGATGCACAGCCTATGGTTATCTATAGTGGATTCATAGAGATATACGTACTGGCCTATGGAACTATATACACGTAGTGTTTGCAATGCTTCCAACCCGCTCAAACAGTTCCGCGTTAGGATTGAGACCAGAACCAAACCATTGCAATTGGTTTTACCACATGAAAACCTGGACCATTGCAATTTGGCCAGTTTTACAAACAAAAATCCGGCATTTCAACCTCGCAACTTTGCCTCCAATTCAGTATTTGAGTTCTGATCATCTTGTCACATGATCAATATGTAGATTGTGCAGTTTTAGCCGCTCTTTCGCCTCCAGCTTTCAGATTTGCAATCCGACCAATACTTGTGGAGTCGCTATTGACACCCCACGAATTTTGCTTACAATGTGCCCTTATTTCCCAGCCACACAATTAATATCAGTCGGATTGTATATCTGAATGATGGAGGTGAAAGATCTTATAAAGTTGCACAATCTGCGTATTCATCATGTCATGATATAATCAGAAATCAGAAGTTAATTGCAGCCAAACCTGTAGGAACCGTAAAGTTGGAACCATGATCTGGCTCCAATCTGGCCCAAAACCCATAGTTCCATGGCTGGTCCCAGTAACAACCAGCCACGACAAAGGGGGTCGGGTATTTGGACTGGACTGGAACCATACCGAACCAATTTTCTGGTCCAAACCCAGACCATGAGTGGGTCACCTGGACCTGTTGCTGACAGTGTATATGGCGGGCAGGTGGAGATGGACCAATGCCAGTTGTCACTGGCTGCAGTCTTTGTGGCTATACCGGTACTGTACACTATCGCTGGGAGTCTGCTTGAGAGCCTGCTTGAGAGCAAGCTTGAAAGCCTCTTTGAATGCCTGCTTGGGAGCCTTCTTGAGAGAGCCTCACATTGGGAGGAATAGAGTTTTCCACGGAAAGCTCTTGGGAGATTGAAAACTCTGTGTTTGAGGAAGCTTTGGCTAATAGAAGGCTCTCAGTCTGTGGAAGCTTTGATGCTGATGTTGACGTAGCCAACCAACTTGTCTATGTGCTTCTCGTACTATGATCACCATCACCAACACCATCACCATGGTCATTATCACCATGGCCATTATCACCATGGCCATTATCACAATGGCCATCATCACCATCAGCCCCAGGCTGAATGCCCACACATACGCTCAACATTGGTGGGAAGCAGGGAGCAGATTCCACTGGAAAATCTGAGTCAGAGATTTGCTCTCCCCAAGATCGAATTGTCTACCTTTCTTGCAGAATCTTCGACAGCAATTGTCAACACCATGACTGTTAGGGGTTCTCCCCTAGCAGTGTCTATGGTAACCTCAGATTAGCCAAGTAAAGGGGTATATGACTTGCCTTGGCATGCATGCATACATACAAACACCTACCCTGTGTGTCTGCAGAACTTTCAGTCACGAGTACCTTTAGCGGGGTACGAGTGGGGCACGTCTCGATTGAATAAGTTTAGGCTTTGCGGATTCACTTTTGATGATGCAGCAACACTGCCAGGTCGAAAGGGTTACACCCCTGCCGAGCGTGTTGTTTTCAACCAGATTCATTTCTGACCTTAGAGTGATTATCTCTGATCAGAGCAAAGCAAAGGAGTTCGTATCCGCCGACACGGCAATCGTCAGCCAATATGCAGTTACGCGGGATCTTAAGTCCGGACTCTTATGTGAGGACGGTTACTGGGCACTCCCCGGCCAAAGGGAATAGTCCCGGCCTCAGCATGGTGTGATCGAGGGATTATGACGTTGGCTGTTGATATGAGGCCTGGAGCATCCCCGTGCAATGGCGTGCATGGTATGGCAACTGCAAGTCATGTAATCTACCTTGGCATAGTAGTGGTGGGTCGCCACGTAAACCTATGATGCAATCATACTATAGTATCAGTTGTCATAAAGACGCTGTACGCTATGTCGGCAGTTGTTTCCAGCTACCGAACCATATGGGAGTGAGATGTCGAAGTTGAAGTTATAATCTGATATATAATATCTTGCGGTTGTGGCCTGATTCTTATCTGGTGCGTAATGCTTTAATAACGCAACTGCATGAACACGATAACCATGGTGATTCGTGGCAACCTCTACCAGGCGCATTCAGCGATACGGAATGTAAGACGCAAAGCAGGTTGCTATCATTTTCATAGGAAAGAAGTATGGGTACGCATGCGTAACATCCCAAAGAATTTTCTATAAGAAGGTCACATTATTTCAGCAATAAGAAGAACAAGCTCTAGCAGCGAAACAGTCAGCAATACCTACCAGCGAAGAACGATTTGAAATATTATTGTGTTTTTATGATTCCTATACCTATTAATATATATACATAAAAATCTATTAGCTTTCTGTAGCGGCAGCCCCGCACCTTATAACTATTATTCTAAAAACGAATAACTGTTATTTTCGAATCAGATAATGACGTCATCGTTTACGCTCTCGAGAAGATTATATCTTACGCTAGAGAAAATCAGTACATTTTTCTAGCACAAAGTGTCTGGTGGATTTCTTCAGTTATAGAATTACAGCAAGGCCTGATTGTTCATATCGATAATCTTAAGGAATGAGAAAATATCAGGCGATCAACGATACAATCCGATTTACCAGCAGTACCAGATTTATTAGTATCTCAGAATAAAGTTATAGGAAATACTTCTAAGGACGATACTCGCATACATCCAGAACAGGTTAACAGGATTCAGTATTCCAATAAACAATATTCGGATTCGCAGGTTGAAGTGTCTAGTACTTCAGAGGAAGACATCTGTAACGATAATTGTTAAAAGAAAAGCCGAGAAATCAGCTAAGGAGATGATCGGTATTAAGACCCAAGGGATCAACAGTTCTGAGTTACAACGAAGGAAAGCGGCTGGCGAGTGTCAGTGTTGTGCTTGGCCAGCAGACCGGAAAGGAAGTCATAAGACTATTGACTGTTACCGGTGTACACGCTCAGAAGCAGGAACAGCTCCGATAGCTAAGAAGGAGAGGTATCAAATTACTGAGAATAGGATCTAGGGCTGTTCAAAGTACCTATACTTAGGTCATTGGAACCCCCCTAACAATGACTATAAGGCATTGTGAGATCTCATTGTAGTGGCCATACTAATGATAAGTTTCAGACTATGATATCGACCGATGACACCACCACATGCAATCTGCCACCTGCCACCTGTCACCTGCCACCTGCCACCTGCCTCATGCCTCCTGGTTCTTGGCGCCTGCAATTCAGCAAGGATCTGGATCGAGCATGAAGGAGAATATTCAGGAGGAATAATGTCTTCGACTGGAAGCTTTTTGCTGATGGAAACTCTGAGTTTGTGTAAGCTTTGGCTAATAGATGGGTCTAGGTCTGTAGTAGCTTTGGCTAGTAGAAGGCTCTCAGTCTGTGGAAGCGGTGTGGTGAAATGGCAAAGCTAGAAGGCAGAGAGCGGATCATGAACACTCCGCATCACCTCTTGCAGCATTCCAAAAGGAATTCATGAGAAAAAACAGTTCTAGCTCGAGGATCGTAAGTAGAGGGTGAGAAGATATGATAGTACCCGGCCGTGAGAATCCACGAAAGGTCGGACAGAGTGAGTGAGATGAAAAGATAGGAATGATTGATTGTGTATTTCATTGTATGATAGGATGAAATGATATCTATCTACCCCGGGGTCTCCTTAATATATACTCATCATTACACAGCCTATCTCTATCACCCCTTCATCTCTGTATGTCCCCTTTGCCTAGTCCATCTCCGTCATACCTGTTTCTCCGTACACCTGCCATTGCTCAGTCCTCTGCCAAGCTGAGTGGCTGTGGTGGTAGTGAGAAATGGAATTTCCTGCCTGAGTGAGTACTAGATTTCGCAGGAAAATTTTAGTTGTCGGTCTGCTTACAGCAAGGTGCAATTGTCTCCATTTCCTGCAGGATGTACGGCAGCAATTGTCAATGCCATGACCATGAGGCATCATGAGATCTCGTCACAGTGGCCACGCTAAAAATATGGTTCAGACTATGATAATGACTGACGTCGTGATTCTGCCCACCCCAATCTGGCTCACGCCACCATGCCTCCCGGTGCGTGGCACCTGCAACTCAGCAAGTCTCTGGCTCGAGCACCCAGGAACATATATGGAAGCATATAGTCAAGTTGTGTTGCCTATTGGGAGTGTACATGGGAGCATGTTCGGGAGTGTGCTTGAGAGCATCTTGGGAGCATCTATGGGAGTGTTACTCAAGCAGGCTTGGAGGGTGCCATCAAGTGCAATTGGGAGCGTCCTTGAGAGCATGCTCAGGAGTGTACTTGGAAGCATCTTGAGAGCTTCAATGCGAGCATAAATCAAGCAGGCTGGGAGTGTACAATCGATTGTAATTAGGAGTGTACTTCAGAGCGTATTTGCAAACATGCAAAGGAGTTCATTTGGCAGTTTTATTGAATGCAGCATGATGTATAGTATCAAGCGCCCACAATCGCATGTGTATCATAGTAATCGAGTCTACTTGCAGGTCCATAGGACCCCATAGTGCTACACATCCATTATGCTATGGAATACCAGCACAAAAACAGCTTCTCTATGAGTTACATGTCACGTAAGGTCATTTTTCCCAATGTAGTGCCAGCAATCAGACTTCTTAAATGGCGATCATGTAATTGGTAGTTTTGTATCCTGACACAGCAGAAGTTATCCCGAATGATTAGAGAAACCCGAATACTTTTTAGATCATTGCAATAATGATTTTCATTAAAGAAAGCCAGTCAACATCCTTGCAGCTTACTTGCCACTTGCGATTCTTTGTTCTGAGTTGCCCTGAATCAATAAAGTTGGAAGCGAGGGTTGTGGGACAAGCCAAGATCGTAGAATCATTGGCAGGATACAAAGGCATACCATGACGACACTTTTAATCATATCCACGGTTTCTGTTCTTTATATAGTGCTTTAATTGATTCAATATATATTCATTCATACTTCTGTTAGTCACTGCTTTAGTTTTTCTTCTTTATCACTCACCACCTTTTTAAATTATGATATGAAGGCACCGCACTTCACCTTCTGCTCCTCTTCCTCCCAGCACCCAGAGAAGCAGACAATTTATCCCCAATAAGGATCTGAATCCAAATCTCAGTCCAATACCCGACAAGGACAATGATTGGGGAGAAAACAATTCCGAATCTGATGTCGAGCCCATTCGGCGACCATCCAGACACATACTGGGTGCTTGGCTATCAAATGATTGCTTCAAGCAAAACTTGGAATACAAGTTGTGGCAACACAATTGCCTCGTACATTGATGCAACCACTACATCTTGAGCGTCGGAAGGTCTATGATGTATCGAAAGACGAGAATGAATACCAATCTGAGCTGCTGGCATCCAAGGAGGTATTTGATTGAGCATTAAAAGGATTGAATCAGCCCACTAATGTAAATATTTACTAGAGGAAGGATTCAAAAGAAGCCTGTGAGCAATGGGTTGCATGGAAAGCCAGAAATCTGTGGCAAAATAAACGCATTGTTGACAACGTAAGAGGCCTCATTGTTGGCACAGCTTGCAATGCCCAGACAACTCTATCAGATGTTCCGGCTAAGGTCATGGCATGTGTAAAGCCTATAGCTATCAATCATGCAATAATTGTAAATACCATTGCCATGAATGCAGAGAAGATGACACAGATTCATAGTTGGTGGTACAAAGAAATCGCCAGCATTGATCCAGCCCAGAGAAACTCAGACTGTCCACATGTCTACATTTCTGTGGGAAATGAATCAAACAGTCATCTGCAAAATGTATTATAGTCACTGAAAGTCTCCAGGAGTGTCTCAGAGGATGTGAAGTGTAAACTTAGACGCATTAATGTCAGAGGAGTATCAGACCGTAGGAGGGCATTCTGGCCGGCCTTCGGAGCCACTGGGAACTCTGACGACTAATACAGCAGTAGCATGGGAGTGATTTCGATAAGTTTGAGAACACTTCAGAGCGTCAGTCAGAACTTTGGGTGCACCTGGGAGTATCTGGCAGCGCCAGCGACAAGTTTGGGAGTGCTGGCCACAAACCTAGGAGCGCTGATGACAAGTCCGGGAGCACCTTAAATCACTGTAAAGCAGTCTGGGAAAAATGACATCTTCTTTGGGAATATTGCTGGTGCACCTGGAAATCGTAGCTACTACTTACCATTCAACAATTTTTAAAACTCATTTGAACAGTTTGTATTCTCTTCAATCTATATTACTACCCATCGACACAGTATATCTGGACAACCTGCAGTCAGTGCTTGAGAGCAATCGAGATGCCTCTGGAAATCATGATGGAGTGAACTGCGAGATACACTCTGAGGATATTATGCAGCAAGTTTGCAGATGCATGTGGCGGAAGTAATTGAGCAAGTTCGGAGATACAGTTGGAGGCCATGATGGAGAGACTTTGGAGATGAACTTGGAGGGCATGATGGTGCAAATTTGGAGGCTGTAATTGAGCAACTTTGGAGATACACTTGGAGGCCGTGATGGTGTGAACTTAGAGATGAACTCCAAGATTGTGATCGAGCGAGTTTGGAGATGCACTTAGAGGAGGTAATCGAGCGAGTTTGGAGATACACATAGAGGCTGTGAATCTTAGTGTTAGCAAAAGTTCCAAATGCCCGGGTCGGTTCCGGGTCCGGTTCCGACCCGGAACCGAACCGTTGCAACGGGTCTTACCACACGAAAACCCGGACCGTTGCAATTGGGCCGGTTTTACCACCAAAAACCCGGCATTTCAACATCACAACTTTGGCTCCAATTAAGTATTTGAGTTGGGATCGTATCATGACATGATGAGTACGTAGATTATTCAGTTCTTGCCGCTCTTTCACCTCCTGGGTTCAGATTTGTGATCCTACCAATATTCGTTGAGTCGCTATCGAAAACCCGCTAATTTCGGTAAAAATTTGCCCTTATTTCATAGCCACTCAACGAATATCAGTCGGATCGCAAATCTGAAAGCGGGAGGCGAAAGAGCAGCTAGAACTGTACAATCTATGTACTGATCATGTCATGATACGATCAGAACTCAAATACTTAATTGGAGCGAAAGTTGCAGGAACCGTAAAATGAAACCGCGGTCCGGTCCGGGTAACAACCCCGCCAAGACAGAGCTGGTCGGGTTCCTTGGCGGTTCCAAACCCGGACCGGGGTCTCGGTTCCAGTTCCAACCCGGACCGAAGCCGGGTAACCCGGAACCGTTGCTAATACTAGCTGTGATCGAGCGAGTTTGGAGCTGGACTTGGGGGCCATGATTGTGTAAACTTGGTAATATACCTTGTAGGCTGTAATCGAGCAAGATTAGAAAATATCCTGAAGGCAGTCAATGGATAGCGTGCCGGGTGCTTAGACTCTATTCCTCAGGTAGTTGAGTTGCCAATATGGGTATGTGACATGGTGACATTACCTTTGAGCCCTCATAGCAAGCTGGCTGATGGCAGTCAATCGTGTCGGGAGGCATGCCGGATACTGAAGTGACATTCAGGGGTCAACTTGTAATCATGGGAATGAAGGGAAGACAAACAATCATGGGTGGATGCTGTCCTTGGTGTATGCTGTAGTCGGTGTATGTTGTACTTGGTGTATGCTGTCCTCGGTGTATGCTGTAGTCGGTGTATGTTGTACTTGGTGTATGCTGTGCTCGGTGTCAACTCATGATCATGGCATGGAGAGATTGAGAGAGATGACTTAACTTTGTGTTCTGCAATGATAGTAAAGTTGTGGACAAGAAAGAGAGAAATAGAGGGTGAAGATGAAAACGATGTGGAGGATATGAGCAGATATGAGAAATCAAGGGTACAACTTGTCTGATTGGGTTGGGAATACCTCGTATCGGTATAATTACATGCCAGATGGGGACTGATACCTGCTGTATCGGGGAAGGTAAATTGACCTGCACATGAAATTCTCTAAGTCCCAGTTTCTCATAATGATTTGCCCCATCTCTTCTCATCTCTCTCGTTCTCATCCTCAACTCTACTGTCACCTAAGAACACGAAGTTAAGTCATCCCTCTCTGTCTCTCCATGCCATGATCAAGAGTTAATACCGAGTGCAGCATACACCGAGTACAGCATACACCAAGTACAGCATACACCGAGTACAGCATACACCGAGTACAGCAGACACCAAGTACAGCATACACCGAGTACAGCATACACCGAGTAGAGCATACACAGAGTACAGCATACACCGAGTACAGCATACACCGAGTACAGCATACACTGAGTACTATATACCGCGTACCGCATCATCCCAAGATCGACTGTCTCCCGCTCCTAGCCAGTCTCTCAGCTCTCAGCGGACCTTGTTGTACTCAAATCTCTACATTCCCACAATTACGAGTTAACCAATGAATAGAGTCTCAGCTTCCATCGCACATGCCTCCCGATCTACCGCCTCCAGATTCACTGCCTCCAGATTGACCGCCTTCAGATCAATCGCCTCCAGATCAATCGCCTCTAGATCAACCGCCTCCAAGTACTCCTCCAATCTTGATCGATCATGGCCTCCAAGTGTATCTCCCACACGCTCAATTACGGCTTCCAAGTGCATCTCTGAGTTCACTCGATCTCGGCCTCCAAGTGCATCTCCAAACTCGCTCGATCCCGGCCTCCAAGTGCATCTCTGAGTTCACTCGACCTCAGTCTCCAAGTGCATATCCAAACTCGCTCAATCACGGCCTCCAAGTGCATCTCTGAGTTCACTCGATCTCAGTCTCCAAGTGCATCTCAAACACGCTCGATCAAGTACATCTTCAAGGAGCGACGGCCGTTGTACGGAGATACAGGGGTAATGGAGGTGGACAGAGTGACGGGGAGTATATATTCGGCAGACCCCGGAGTAGATAGCTACGTCAACGTCAATGTCAAAGCTTTAAAGCCTTCAATTGGCCAAAGCTTCCAGAAACTCAGAGTTTTCCATCGACCAAAAGCTTCCCGTGGAAAACTCTACTCCTCCGGAATATGCTCCGGCATGCTCGATCCAAAGACTTGGGTGGGTGGCGTGTGGCTTGTCGCAGGTGGCGGGTGGCGGGCGGCCGACATCTTGACGTCAGTCGATATCATAGTCTGAACCTTATCTTTAGCGCACCCACCGAGACGAGATCTCACGATGCCTCACGGCCATGGTGTTGACAGTTGCAGCCTTCGATTCTGCAGGAAAGGTAGATAATTGGATCTTGGAGAGAGCAGATCTCCAACTGAGATTTTCCAGCAGAATCTGCTGCCCGCTTCCCATCGATTGTGGGCATATGTGTGTGCATTTGGTCTGGGGCTGATGGTGATGATGGTGATTGTGATGGCGACGATGATGATAGCGATGGTGATGGTGTTGGTGATGGTAATTACAGTACTAGAAGCACTTAGTCAAGTAGGTTGGCTACATCAACGTCAGCATCGAAGCTTCCACAGACTTAGAGCCTTCTATTAGCCAAAGCTTCCACAAACTCAGAGTTGTCCATCGGCCAAAAGCTTCCCGCGGAAAACTCTACTCCTCCCGATGCGAGGCTCTCTCAAGAAGGCTCTCAAGCAGGCTTTCAAAGAGGCTTTAAAGCAGGCTCTCAAGCAGGCTCTCAAGCAGGCTCTCAAGCAGGCTCTCAAGCGGGCTGTCAGCCATAGTGTACAGTACAGGTATAGCAGCGAAGACTGCAAGCAGTGAAGACTGGTATAGGTCCATCTCCGGCCGCCGGCCGTATATAGTTCCATAGGCCCACGCACACATCTCTATCAATCGACTATAAATAACTATAGGCTGCGCGTCGCACAGGGGTCCACAGGAAGCTTGCTATGAGCTGCACGTATGCGCGTGTGCACGTAGCGCAGTCTATCGTCGATTTGCACTTTTGCCGATGTAATTATGCTAATTGCAGCAAAATAATCTCTCAAGTAAAAGAGAATGAGAATTGCCTCCTTCTCTGCCAGAGACAACTATCACAAGGAAGTTAGAGGCATCATGGGAGGTGTAGCAGGTTTGCAATGTCGCAACCCCATACTCCGGATGGGTGCACATGAACTGAATCACCAAGACTTTTGCATATTGACTGTATCTATAGTTTTTGTGGAACCTTCATGGCCAAAATGCCTTGATCTGATAATACAGAACTGGGTGAGATTCTAGACCCAATTTGAATTGACCACACCTGAGATGGAGCTGTGCACAACAGTTAGACAGAACCACTTCGCAAAATATGCAGAAACAGCTCCTTTAGTTCTTGTATTATGGAAACTCTCTGGAATCGAGGAGGTGAATTACAGACTGCCCATTGCAATGGATCGGAAGATTAAGATAAGACTTGTTGTGGTTTCCATCCATTTTACGACTGTTCATTGAAGGAGGAGAAATGTTTAAAGCCGTCTCCATCAATGATAACAAGTATCCTTGCGAAATAGCAGCCTAGCTTGGGTGCAATGCCTGCGAACATAATCCATGGGTGCTGGAACTCCAAAAACTGTTATATAGTGCTTCTCAATGGCCCGTAATTCTTAGCAATTCACAAGAATATTTCTACACTTAGTAACATTTCGGCAGAATCTTTACCATTATTTTTTGGAATCTTCCCTAAGCCGCAAAACAATTGCCTAGCAGCGTCATGCTTCTCAATCCACGCATTATCACCCATTCCGGTCCACCGCAACCTATCTAGATTTCCCGAGTATCTTATCTAGCAACCCGAATAAATTAAGTAAATTCCCCAGGTCGCCACTCAACAATGGTGTCAACAGGCCCAACAGGCCCGATCCACCGCTAAGTGTCAATAGACTCGTAATAAGCTGCATAAGGGCTGCAAACAATTCTCCAAATAGCAATTTAATCGTAAACTTCAATAGTATATCTAATCCGACTACTTCCATGTCAGTCGAGATACAAATCTCATAAAGCACAGGTCTTACACAATCCACCACTTTTTTTCAGTAGGACTATAACTGCGTTATTAATTTCGGTCAGAAGGTCACCGAGGATGTCAATGAGTTCGTTCGGATCGAGAATATCACAGGTGCCATTTTTGCCACCACAAATAGTGTCCGCGTCTAAGATGATGCCTTTCACCTCTTTGGACCAGTTTGTGATGTCGACGAAGTTAGGCTTGACGATAGCACCTGGTGTGGAGTGTTAGTGGTTCCCTCATGACGGCGGAGTGTGGCATACTGTATTTCTTGTTGACATTCTTAACATCCAGCACAAGGCATTTGAGTACTGTTTCTGCGTGCTTCGTTGAAGCTCTCACTTCAAGGGATGTTTCTGCAGATAGAACAGGTGCTGGTGCTGCTTCTGTGGAGTGTTAGGTTGAGACCTAAGTTGGCATGGAGAGGAATACTAGTGAGGGCGGGAAGCCCCAAAAATGCGACTAGAAGAATGATGAAAACGCCTAAAGGTTTCATTGCGGAACCAGATGATTATTGATATTGTGTGGCCGCTTTGGTTTTGATGCGAAGGGTTTTGCAAGATAGGAAAAGATCCGAATTGTCGTGATGGTGAGGTTGAGAGACAAGTTAATACTGTGAGATACATTTAGTGGGCAGGCAAAAGACAATCTTATATATAGGTCGCTGATAGAAATGTTTTGCGAGATGATCTCCAAACCTAGAACTTCAATACCCCCTTTCTCGTTATCGCCATGGTGGTTACTTGTGATTACCACACGATTATTTCTGGTTTCATACCAGTATTTTCAGTTTTGAGCATTAAAATGCATCTGCCAGGGGGGGTACGGGAAAATTGCATGACAGTGGGCGCGATAGGGTAGGTATGTTTCTAGAACCTCCGAAATGTCTAACTATTCATTTAAGCGGCTATAAGGACCGATAGTATGCAAAGTACCGATAGTATGCAAGGTACCAGTGATTGGTAGTAAAATCTGGGAAGTTTATGCGAGATACTCAACCGTGCGGATGAGCTGCACAAAAAACCCAGGGCAATGGCAAAAGAAACGTTGCGGTTTAACTTTTGTGTAAGATGGAGTCCTAATCTAGGAAATTTTAACCTACGGTACAAACGTTTAGAGCTCCTTGTACCGTATCCCTGTGGTACATACATATAAGTGTGTGTGGTTTAAGGTATCTTACAAGAATGAATTTCATGCTAGATGGTGAGAGGGAGGTTATAAGAAAGCTACACTATGATTAGATTGAAGACGCAAGCAGTCGGAACAGTTCGCTACGTTATGAGATTCCCCAAATTCGGCTCTTGTTTATTGAAACGAATGCACGAAATTTTTCATGCCATGTAGATGCATCTAGATACTGATGTTGCGGAACGACGATATAGATGTTCCGTCCATCTGTATACACGTACAACCATCCCCGTGGTGTGAAATTTCCGAGATTGGTTCTTACCACCAGGTATATAGTTCCCGATCCGGATAGGTACTCCATACATTAGTTACTAGCAGTTCGACCTGCAGTTAGCCTCGCGAAACCCCCGGTTTAGGAACAAACGTTCGATATACCCTGCGCGGCAGGGGGGGTCCGTTTCCCATGCCCTGCTCACCCACACCACTGTGCAAACTTAGAGAAAGCGGTATAGAGAGGTATCTGTGCGCAAAGGAGTAAAACAAGTAGACTTTAGAGTGAAAAAAAAAGTTGTTACTCCTTATTCCCATCTCCTATCACCACCAGCTGGCATCGCGCTTTTTTTGTTTCACTATGATTGAAGTCGGCAACATCTTCTCTTTACAACGACTCAAGATGGCAATGGAGGATTGGTCTATTGCAGAGAGATTTAAATTTCCTGTGGTATGCTGAGACCAGACAAGAATTCATTACCGCTGCAGAGAGCAGAGTTTGGGACATGCATACGGTGTATACTTCTCAGCAAAAATTATTGATGATGAAGATTGCTGGATGGTTACAGTTTTGTATGCGTTGTTAGGGGTTCTCCCTTAACAGCGATTATGGTACTTACGATGGTTATATGAATACATGTCACGGAGTTACTCCAGGTCTAGTCATGTGATGTGCATAACACCTATTCATGACATCGGCAAGTAAGCCAGTCATATGTCCTCTAGTGGGGATACATATGAGTCGTGTCTCGATTGGATAAGCTACTGCTTAGCGGGGTCACTTAAGACGATGCAGCTATGTTGCCTTAGCGGGGATATTCTGTATCAGCCGTGCGCATAGTTTTTGACCAGATTCATTGTCTCTGAAACTAGCGGGACTTGCCTGAAGAGACACAGCAGTTGTTAGTCAATATGTGAGTACAAGGGATCTCCGACTTATTGCCACAGGCGATGAAAGACATCGGGGCACTCCCTGGCCAAAGAGAATGGTCTCGGCCTAAGCATGATGTGACTGAGGGATTTATGACGTCGGCTGAGGATATGAGGTCGGAAGCAACCCTGCTCATTGGTTTGAGTTAGTATGCATTGCAACGTCAGACTCGTATTATATACAAGCTGATGCGTCAAGATCTACGTTGGCATAGTGTCGATTGGTCGCTGATTAAATCTATAATCCAAGCGAAATAGCCTTTAAGGTGAGGGATTAATTTGCGGAAAACACTGCCAACCAAGATCGGCAGATGTTCCAACTACTGGCTTACGGATTGCGAGATATCTAAGTTCAAGTTTCATCTGACACATTGTCTGACATGATACCATGCACTGGATGGCCTGATTCTTATCAGGAGCGTAACACTTTAATACCACAGCTGCATGAGCACGATAACCTACTAGGAAGCATGGCGTGTAATCACCGGACGCATGACGTGACTGCGATAATGCTATCATGAGCATTGTAGTCATAGCGTCGAAGAATAGGTGTACAAAACACTTCAAGACGACTATAAAGAGATGGCATCTTTCGGGAGATGAGAAGAGAAGTATCAGCAGCAATCCACAGTCAACAATCAGAACACTGAAGACGATCTTAAAATATTATTAAGAATTCTATCTATATTGTATTTAAATTACTTCCCTCATAAAAACATTCGTGACTGGGTTTATATGCCTGGATATCAATTCACACATGCCGAGTACTCACTGCAATAGAAAGTCGAGTCTTTCGGCAATCTTCTTTTCCAGTTGAAAGAAGCCCGTTTAATCCACATCTACCGGGTGGTTGTTCTTTTCTGCGAACAAGTGAATATCGTTTACCTGGTGCACAGATACTTGTATACCAGTATTAGGGGTTCTCCCCTAGCAGTGTCTATGGTAACCTCAGATTAGCCAAGTAAAGGGGTATATGACTTGCCTTGGCATGCATGCATACATACAAACACCTACCCTGGGCGTCTGCAGAACTTTCAGTCACGAGTACCATTAGCGGGGTACGAGTGGGGCACGTCTCGATTGAATAAGTTTAGGCTTAGTGGATTCACTTCTGATGATGCAGCAACACTGCCAGATCGGAAGGGTTACACCCCTGCCGAGCGTGTTGTTTTCAACCAGATTTATTTGTGACCTTAGAGTGATTATGTCTGATCGGAGCAGAGCAAAGGAGTTCCTATCCGCAGACCCGGCAATCATCAGCCAATATGCAATTACGCAGGATCTTAAGTCCGGACTCTTATGTGAGGACGGTTACTGGGCACTCCCCGGCCAAAGGGAATAGTCTCGGCCTCAGCATGGTGTGATCGAGGGATTATGACGTTGGCTGTTGATATGAGGCCTGGAGCATCCCCGTGCATTGGCGTGCACGGTATGGCAACTGCGAGTCATTTAATCTACGATGGCATAGTAGTGGTGGGTCGCCACGTAAACCTATGATGCAGTCATACTATAGTATGAGTTGTCATAAAGACGCTGTATGCTATGTTGGCAGTTGTTTCCAGCTACCGAACCATATGACAGTGAGATGTCGAAGTTGAAGTTATGATCTGATATATGATATCTTGCGGTTGTGGCCTGATTCTTATCGGGTGCGTAATGCATTAATAACGCAACTGCATGAACACGATAACCATGGGGATTCGTGGCAACCTCTACCAGGCGCATTCAGCGATAAGGAATGTAAGACGCAAAGCACGTTGCTATCATTTTTATAGGAAAGAAGTATGGGTGCGCATGCGTAACATCCCAAAGAATTTTCTATATGAAGGTCACATTGTTTCGGCAATGAGAAGAACAAGCTCTAGCAGCGACACGGTCAGCGATACCTACCAGCGAACAACGATTTGAATTATTATTGTGTTTTTATGATACCTATACCTATTACTATATATACATAAAATCTGTTAGCTTTCTGTAGCGGCAGCCCCGCACCGTATAACTATTATTCTAAAAACGAATAACTATTATTTTCGAATCGGATAACAACGTCATCGTTTACGTTCTCGAGAAGATTATATCTTACGCTAGAGAAAATCAGTACATTTTTCTAGCACAAAGTGTCTGGTGGATTTCTTCAGTTATAGGATTACAATAAAGCCTAATTGTTCATATCGATAATCTTAAGGAACGAGAACATATCAGGAGATCAACGATACAATCCGATTTACCAGCAGTACCAGATTTATTAGTATCTCAGAAGAAAGTTATAGGAAATACTTCTAAGGACGATACCGGCATACATCCAGAACGGGTTAACTGGATTCAGTATTCCAATAAACAATATTTGGATTTGTAGGTCGAAGTATGTAGTACTTCAGAGGAAGACATCCATAACCAGGTGATTGAGAATTGCGAATTATTCCTCGAGCAGTCAAAGCAGGAAAGAAAAGCAATTGGACGAAGGAATCGACAAGCTAGTAGAATTCTTAAAAGAAAAGCCGAGAAATCAGCTAAGGAGATAATCGGTAATAAGACCCAAGGGATCAACAGTTCTGAGTTATGACGAAGGAAAGCAGCTGGCAAGTGTCAGTGTTGTGCTTGGCCAGCAGACCGGAAAGAAAGTCATAAGACTATTGACTGTTACCGGTGTATACGCACGGAAGCAGGAACAGCTCCGATACCTAAGAAGGGGAGGTATCAAATTACTGAGAATAGGATCTAGGGCCATTCAAAGTACCTATACCTAGGTCATTGAAACCCCCCTAACAACCGGCGTACTACCATTCGAGGAGTTTTCCGAGGATTGGTTATTCGAAGGAGAAGCCTAATCTACTATTACGTAGGTGATGGCTGTTGGAGAAAATACAATTTGGAGGCTCTTGCAAGAGTTGGGCAAGAGGTTGAGTTTCAGGAAGAAACGAGGAGAGAAAGAGAAAATAGATAGGTGGTTGTACTTATTTCAATAAATATTATATTGATTATTGGGATTAAGCACCCCCGTAACATGCGTTGCACAACTGTATGGGGTCTTCAGTTCAGCCACATCAAACAGCCAATACACAGTCCTGGATACAATGTGTGGTTCCAGAAATATTACTTGTTCAATGCAATACAACTCCTGGTACTATCATTGAAGCAATTCGACTACAATTTGGTAAGCAAGCTAGTTATCGGGCTGCAGAACAGTGTAATGTGAACTTAGTCAGTGTGCATGCTTGAATTGAGCCTGAGCAATTTTCATTGTTGCCGCGTTACCATGCTGCACTGACAGCCTCAAACACCTTTTGCTACACACATACCGAGACAATGATTCACCCAGAAAACAACTATACTAATCCCTTTCGATGCGTTTTAATTTATCCTCCACAGTCATAACTTTGAGTTATTGCCTACCAGCAATTTATGGGAATAGATGGTACATTGTTCTAGGGCTTTTGTGCACAAACACTTCTTTTAGCGGTTACTGTGGATGCCAATGGCCTGTACCTACTACTTGCATGGGCAGTTGTTGAAAACAAGAATAAAAACTCATGGGAGTATTATATCCGACATCTCAGTTATTTTATTCAGCAGATTCTTAGCAGTACATTGGCAAAAGTGGAAATCAACTATAGACTGTGCTACGTGCAGGTCGTGGAAAGCTTCCTGTGGACCCCTGCGCAACACGCAGCCTATAGTTTTCTATAGTCGATTCATAGAGCTGTGCACGTGGGCCTATGGAACTATATACAGCTGGCAGCAGGAGATGGACCTATACCAGTCTTCAGTACCTGCAGTCTTCGCTACAATACCGACACTGTGCACTATCCCTGAGAGTCCGCTTCAAATCCTGCTCGAGAGTGTGCATGCGAGCCTGCTTGAGAGCCTGCTTGAGGGACTTCTGGGGAGAGCCTCGCATCGGAAGCAGTTGAGTTTTCCATGAGAAGTTTTTGGCTCATGGAAAACCCTGAGTTTGTGGAAGCTTTGGCTAATAGAAGGCTCTAAGTCTGTAGAAGCTTTGGCTACTAGAATGCTCTAAGTCTGTGGAAGCTTTGGCTATTAGAATGCTCTAAGTCTGTGGAAGCTTTGGCTACTAGAACACTCTAAGTCTGTGGAAGCTTTGGGTACTAGAAAGCTCCAAGTCTGTGGAAGCTTTGATGCAAAAGTTGACATAGCTAACTGACTTGTCTAAGGGCTTCTAGTACAATAATCACCATCACCCACACCATCATCATCGCCATCATCACCATTGCCATCATCATCATTACCATCATCACCATTGCCATCATCACCATCAGCCCCGAATGCGCACACATACACCCACAGTCAGTGGGAAGTGAGTAGTAGATTCCACTGGAAAATGTGAGTCGGAGATCTGCTCTCCACCTGATTCAATTGTCTACCTTTCTTGCAGAATCCCAGGCTGCAATTATCAACACCATCACCGTGACGCATTGTAAGATCTCGTCGCGGTGGCTGTGCTAAAAATATTATTCTGACTATGATATCGACCGATGTCACGATTTGGGCCGCCGGCACCCGGCACCCGGCACCCAGCACCCGGCACCTGGCACCCAGCACCCGGCACCCACCACCTGCCACACGCCACCCGCCACCTGCCACCTGCCTCCCGCCACCCGCCACCTGCCTCCCGGTTCCTGCCACCCGCAACACAGCAAGTTTCTGGATCAAGCATGCAGGAGCATATTCGGATGGAGTAGAGTTTTCCACTGGAAGCTTTTGGCTGTTGGAAAACTCTGAGTTTGTTGAAGCTTTGGTTAGTAGAATGCTCTAAGTATGTAGAAGCTTTGACATCCGCAAAATGTATTTTAGTCACTGGAAACCTCTAGGAGTGTCTGAGAGGATGTGGAGTGTAAACTTAAATGTGTCAATTTCAGGAGAGTATCAGACCCTGGGAGGGCATTTCTGCCAGCCTTCAGAGTAACTGGGAGCACCGGCGACAAGCCTGGGAGCACCTGGGAGCACCGGTGACAAACCTGGGAGCCCTGGCGACAAACTGGGGAGCGCCGGTACCAAGTCTGGGAGCACCTTGAATCACATTAGAGCAGTCTGGGAAAAACCTCATCTTCTTTGGGAACTCTGCTGGTGTGCCTGGAAATCATAGCTACTACTAATCGTTCAATGGTTTTTAAAACTCAAGTATTCAGTTTGTATTCTCATCTATGTATCTATGTATCTATATAGCTACCCATCTACATACGATATATATGGACAGGCTGCAGGCAGTGCTTGAGAGCAATTCGAGGTGCGCCTGAAAACGACGATCGAGTGAACTCAGAGATACACTCCGAGGCCATGATCGAGCGTGTTTGGAGATCCACTTGGAGGCCGTGATCAGGCAGATGTGTCGATGCACTTGGAGGCCATGATTGTGGGAACTTGGAAGCCGTGATCGAGCGAGTTTGGAGGCCGTAATCGAGGGAGTTTGGATCAGTACTGGCAGGCAGTCGATGGACGGTGCGCCGGGTGCTGAGACTCGTTTCATCACTTAGTTACCTCGCAACCGTGGGTATGTGACAAGGTAACTTCACCTTTGAGCTCTCATGTAGAGCTGGCTGATTGCGGTCGATCGTGTAGGGAGGCTCGCTGGAAGCTGAAGCTACAGTCAGGGGTCAACTCATAATCATGAGAATAATGGGAAGACAAACAATCTTGACTCGGTGTATGCTGTACTCGGTGTATACTTTACTCAGTGTATGCTGCACTCGGTGTGTGCTGTACTCGGAATATGCTATACTCGGTGTATGCTGTACTCGGTGTATGCTGTACTCGGTGTATGCTGTACTCGGTGTATGCTGTACTCGGTGTATGCTGTACTCGGTGTATGCTGTACTAGGTGTCAACTCATGATCATGACATTGAGAGATAAAGAGGGATGACTTAACATTGTGTTCTGCGATGATAGTAGAGTTGTGGACGAGAAAGAGAGAGATGGGGGATGAAGATGAGCATGATGTGATTATGAGCGGATATGAGAAATCAGAGGTACAACTTGCCTGGTTCAATTGGGAAGACCTCATATCGGTGTAATTACACACTGGATCAGGAGTCGTACCTGCCGTATCGGGGATGGTAAATTGACTGGCACACAAAATTCTCTTAAGTCCCAGTTTCTCATGATAATTTCCCCCATACCCTCTCATCTCTCTCTTTGTAAGGTCACGTATGCCAGCATTCGGCCTCATAGGCATACGTGTGGTAATTATAGGAATACGGTTGCAAACATGGATGCGAGTGACATTAGGTGTTGATGTATAGGTAAGATCATCACTAGAGATCCAAGGCTCGTGGCGAGCCGACTATATAGAATGGCCATTACCCGGCCCCGGGTCACGTGCCGCCGTTACATTATCCCCCTCTTTAGGCGCAGACCTCCAGGGCTGCATAAACCGTACAAGAGAGAAGGAAAGGAGAGGAAAGAAAGCATTAAACAATCATGCCGCGTACGTACTCGTTCAAACTCAAATGTCTCACTACCGATTGGCACCGTACGGTAGCCTTTCGGTGGATCCGGCGCACGGGGAAACTCCACCTTCACATGACTGCCTTCCGGACGTGGTGAAAACCCGTGCCAACGCCATTTGTACCGGGCCGAGATCCAATGAAGTATGAAGAGAAGAGGAGAGAAGAAAAGAAACAGAAGAAAGGAATGCTCAATTGATCACTTTTCCTCCAGTTCCGAGTTCCGAAACTCTATTGACCCATTTCCTCCGCTCCCGAGTCTCGGACCTCAATTCCTCCTTATGTCCACTCCCAAACTCATCTGGCATCCAAAGTGCCATCCAGTACCGCACTCGTGGTTCATATCTCGGCGTGGTTCTTGGTTGGAATCATCAGGGTGGTAGAGCTTCCGCTCATGACTTGGCATCGATGTGAGCTTCCGCTGCCGGAATCGTTCATTGCCATCGGTGATCCTCAATCATATACGTCAATCGTGTAGTCTCGTCTCATTTGTCGACACCTAACAAGTGAGCTTCTGTAAAGATGGTTATACTTAACAAGTTCAAGCACACTTGCGCTCTCCCAAGCCTTCATGCAGTGCTTCACAGAGTATCTCTTGCAGCCGGTAGTCATCGGTATGTGGCATTGACTCGTAGATGCTGTTTGACTAGGCGTCGTCTTTGGAAGTCCGATTCGGTGACCATCCGGTCGACTTCATCGTTCCACTCTTGATAGGCGGCTTCAGTAGAATCTTGGTTGACTTCTCGGTAGACTTCTCGGTCGACTGCTCGGTGCGTGTCTCGGTAGACTGGCTCTCGGTGGGCTTCGACTCGTCGGTAGAACTTGATTGTGTAGACACGGCTATCTCCCTCCGTAAAAATTCATTGCTCTGTCGACGACTTGTCCATCATATCGATTGTTGATTGCCACTGTGGCTTGGCAGCAGTGTAACTTGGATCTCCGGATTGGGATTCATTGGTGATTCGGGATTGTAATTGTAATCTCTGTGATTCGACATGTAATTTGGTTCGGCATTCGCTCTGTCTTTAGAACAGTTAAGTCTCAGTAAAGACCATCATCGGAATTGGCTGGGGTAATATCGGGAAAATTCGATCATCATATGGATCTTGTCTTGACTTTGGACAGCAATATGAGCTTCCGCTCCTGGCATCGTAACTGTGGTTCGCATATAGCACTCGCGGTGACCACTCGGGGGTGGTTGAATTGACGCCAATTGCATCAGGCGTGGGCGGTGTATCATTTATCCATATCTAACACGTAAGCATAGCAGTAGGTGGTCATACTCACCGTGTTAGGAGTGCGCTTCTGCTCTCGGAAAGCCGCTTTGTACATTGCATTTGCAGATCTCCCCATCTCTTCATTCGGCAGGGTCTCGGTGGACCGCATCTCGGTGAAAGTCATTCGGATGATAGCTTCGGTGCGTTCTTAGTCGACTTCTCTGTGGCCATCTCGGTAGGCAGCTTCAGTAGAATATTCGTTGGCTTCTCGGTAGTCATTTGGTAGGCCTCGGGTATGGTCGTTTGGCATTCACTTCGGTATGCCGTTTGGCGACAGTTTCTTGATCCTTCAGTACGCCATTCGGTAAGCATCTCGGTCAGTGGCTTGGGACGGTAGAGCTCCCGGAGATCCGCTCGTTCGATCTCCATTTAAAGTCCTTGGCAGTGATATCCGTCGCTGTGACATCTCGGTGATCATCTCTTGGTAGTTTTATACCGGCTGTCTCTCGTGATGCCATTCGGTAGGCTATTCGGTACGCTCGGTGGTCACATTCAATCTCGTTCGGTAGTCCTATTCGGTATCTCATTCGGAACTGTTTCGGTAGCCGTATTTGCGTTCATTTGGAATCTCGTTTGGAATGCTTCGGTAGCTATATTGCACTCGTTCGGCATGGATTGGGCTCATTTGACTTATCATCTCTCTCCGGTGCATTTGCAGGACGTCCGTCGTATGCAAGGTGAACTTATCGTCTCAGATCGCGGGGCGCGGGGCGCGCTCGCTGGCTCTCCTCCGGGTGTGCTTGTTGATTCATCTGTAGGTGTGCTTGCCATCACTTGACTCGGTGCACTGATCGTCATTCTCTGAGTCCACTAGTTGATTCAACCCCAGGTGCACTTGCCGCTGCTAGCCTTCTCAATTGGTGAATGTATCTCACGGTGCTTCGTTCTTGCGCTTCCGGTACGGTAATTGTTTGCGGTAGGGGTTTGTTTGCGATTCTGGTACGGTCATCCCCCTCTTTTGAAAGTCGTTGCTCCGCCGGCGACTAATCTCATACAGCTTCGTAGGGAATATCGATTGGAAGGGCTTGAGTCCCTGTTGATTCCGAAGTGGATTTGTAGTCGTCAATTGATCGTAGTTGTGTAGCTCGGGATCGCCGGGTCTGAGTCGGGATCTCATTCGGGACAGTATTCTCGGTAATATAACTTCATAACAAATTCGACATTGTATTAGACATTGTAATTGGCATTGTATTAGGCATTGTAATTGGCATTGTAATTGGCATTGTAATTGGCATTGTAATTGGCATTGTAATTGGCATTGTAACCTCTGCCATACGGCACTTGATTTCGTCTCTTGCATAGTAGTCGGGATTGTACTCGGTACGGCAAGGCCGTCGGTACGTATATCTGCATCACTGCACTCAATTGCTAGTCTGGTAGATTGTCATCGAAAGTAAGAATATTAGATACGGTCGATTTTCACATAACTTGATGTATATCGCCATAGTCAAATAGATTGATTGTTATTCATCTCTGAGCATTAATGCATCTCCAGGACGTGCATATCGGCGCTCGTAAGTCCAATTCTCATAGTCTCAACGACAGCACTTTTCTTCCATAATGTAGTTTTCGAACATCGTCTCTCGTATCTGGGGCATTATATTGTGCCCAGGCTGCCAATTTTCCAATTGTAGTTCGTCTGTTCCCGGCCGTAAACTGCGCTTCACCGCTGCAAATTGTCATTCGTCTGTGGAGATAATCTCCAAACGGCAGACCCGTACGAAAGTCGTATGAACTGCTCCATCTATATAAGGCAAAAGAATCAAAGAAAAGAATGGAAGCGGTGAAAGAGAACATCCAGGAGATGCAGTACCGCCGGCCCGTCCAATGGATAATGACCGTGGCCTGCAATCATCCCTTCGGTGACTCGGCGAGCCGGTAGCAGTCATTCAAACGTCTCCTCGGAGAGGCTCTTCTGCCGCAACTACCGCCGCTGCTCCTTGCTCGCCCATCCAGCCTGCAAGGGTTACCACTTCTGCTCGCTCACGATGCCGCATCCATAAGTCCCTATACCGCAGCTCCTAGCAAACTGGTGCAAACCCCAGACCGTTGGGTGAATTCCATGATAACCGCTTTCTAGCTAGCAGTCATCATGTGGTCCCCGAGTGTGTATTCCCGGGAGAGGCATGTCCTACGACGGTCCAGAAGCTTAATGATGCTTATGGAGAAGGACTCCTCACCGCGATTGTCTCGGTAGCATTTCTCGCGCCACAGACATGTTTCCGCTGCTCGATAGCATCCACATATCAACTTGCTCTTGGGCAGTCCATAAAGGAGGCTGCGAGAGAAGTATATTGTTTGAAGGTAAGACCGGCACAGTGACCGATCGACCATTACCGGGTTTGGGCCCTAAACCGCGGCAGTTCTATACCACATCGCACATCGAGATGGGCACATCTAGCAGATCCATTCGTAATTCTGAGTCCATTCCATATTGCCATAAGGACTGGTAATGTATGCCGCTTAATAATAGTAATTTTGCTGGTAAAGATATATATTGACTGAGTGCCGTGGAATGTGTCCCGGCCTTAAAGATGAAAACTCATACTATCCATATCTCCTCGATTGATTGGATTCTCCAATTGATCTCCTGAAAGTGGTGCCTCTGGAGGTGGTAGTCTCAAATTATAATGTCGTCTCTCCCGTAGCAATTATACACAATCTTGGTTGCCTTCTTAGTCGTAGCCGTCGGAAGTCCAGAGCTTATTCGGTCCGTAGGTAATAATGGTCACATGTGGCCTCCATTGCCATTAATGTCATTGCAGTTGAAACTCATTGATATGGTAGGTGGACTTCGATTGTCCGTAGTAATCGTGCTCAGAGTGGTCATCGTAGTCGGGCTGCGGAATTCTGTTGGTCTCGCCCGTAAATGCAATGTGCTTCAATCGTAGGGTGTCTTCTCCGTAAGTGCACTTCGCTCGTGCAAACGTTCGTGGCGGTAAGTGTGCTTCATTCGTAGACTGATCCTCCTTCGTGGGTTTCATTTATAGTATTGTCCATCTCCGTAGGCATGCTTCCCTCGAGTAGTGTATCCGAAGGTATACTTGGCCGTAGAATGCTTCCGCAAGTGGGCTTCTTCGAGGTTGCTACAGCTGTAGGTGTACATGCCAATTGAAGTAGGTGCACTTCGCTCGATTAGAAGGAATGTAGTTGTAACTGTGCTGACTCGTAAATCGTCTCCATATTGTAGATTCAGGGGTAAGATCACTCCGTCCAGTGTAGGTTGCTTTGACTGGTGATCGCGCTCAATTCACTCGCAGGAATGGTGTTCGAACTCAATTAGATCTATCGTATTCGATTTCTCTGGTTGGCAGGGTCGAATAGTCGTGTCTTGCACTCGTGATAGTCATCATCATCACCGGTGACGCTCATCATGCGCCAATTGGTCTCTGAACTCATCGCTGCCATCAGGTGGCTCAATTGAATGAGGGAATGACCAACGCTCCGTGCTTCGCAGTAATGATGCTTCGATATCTCGTTTGGAGGGCTGTTTTCTCAATTGTTGACTCCATGGTGTCGCGCGTCGGAAAAGGGGTAAACTCGCGAAATCTCGTGAGCGAAATGTATCCGTTTACTGAAAAAGCGATAATAGTGTAAGGTCACGTACGCCAGCGTTCGGCCTCATAGGCCTACGTGTGGTAATTATAGGAATACGGTTGCAAACGTGGATGCGAGTCACATTAGGTGTTGATGTATAGGTAAGATTATCGCTAGAGATCTAAGGCTTGTGGCGAGCCGACTATATAGAATGGCCGTTACCCGGCCCCGGGTCACGTGCCGCCGTTACACTCTTTCTTGTCCTTGATTATACCATCACCTAGAAACACAAAGTTAAGTTATCCCTCCCTATCTCTCCATGCCATGATCAACACTTTACACCGAGTACAGCATACACCGAGGACAGCATGCACCTAGTACAGCATACACCGAGTACAGCATACACCGAGTACAGCATACACCGAGTACAGCATACATCGAGTACAGCATACACCGAGTATAGCATTCACCGAGTACAGCATACACTGAGTACTGCATTCACCGCGTACTACATCATCCCAAGACCCAGTGTCTCCCGCTCCCAGCCAGTCTCTCATCTCTCCGCAGACCATGTTGTACTCAATTCTCTACATTCACACAATTACGAGTTAACCAATGAATAGAGTCTCAGCACTCGGCGCGCCTCCCATCAACTGCCTCCAGATTGACCACCTCCACAAGTACTCCTCCAATCTCGCTCGATCATAGCTTGCAAGTGCATCTCCAAACTCGCTTGATAACAGCCTCCAAGTGCATCTCCAAACTCGCTCAATCATGGCCTCCTAGTGCATCTCGGAGTTCACTCGATCCCGGTCTCCAATTGCATCTCCAAACTCGCTCGATCACGGCCTCCAAGTGCATCTCTGAGTTCACTTGATCGCAGCCTCCAAGCGCATCTCCACACTCGCTCGATCATGGCCTCCAAGTGCATCTCCAAACTCGCTCGATCACAGCCTCCCAGTGCATCTCTAAATTCACTCAATCTCGGTCTCCAATTCCATCTCCAAACTCGCTCGAACACGGCCTCCAGGTACATCTTTAAGGAGTGACGGGGAGTATATATTCGGGAGATGCTTGGGTAGATAGACATCACCTGATTTTCATCTCATCTTATCATACAACGAAAATATGCAATCTATCTTTCACAACTTGTGGTTTCACTCGGTCTTTCCGAGATTTCGTGGGTCCACGCAATTGCATTGATCCTCACTGCCCGGTAGTGTTATGTTTTCTCACCTTCCTATACTCCTAGAGCTATAACCGCTCTTTCTCACGAATTCCGTTTGCATGTTGTGAGAAGTGTGGCGGAATGTTGATGGTGAGCTCTCTGCCTTCCATCTCTGTCATTTCACCACAATGGCCTCCAAGTGGTGCATCTCTAGTTACTCTCAATGGGCGTCTGCAGGTGCTCCTCCAATTGTGCTCGACTACCATCTGTGGCCAGATTGACTGTATGTATATATAGAAATACTTGATTACTACATGCCATATTATGAGGTAGCGAATCTTGTGACTGTAACAAAGACAAATATGATAGACGAAATGCCTTGTGCTTATGGAACCCTCTGAACCACTGCTGTGAGAATACGGCACCAAGTCTCCCAAAGAGCTGCGCAGTGGTCTTTGCTGCTCTCGAGATCTCCCACAGACCTGCTCTGAGGTTTCTGCTGCTCCAAAATTTGACTATCCTACAAGTCAAATCTCGTAGCATCCTGAATGCACCTCCATAACTGCAGGAGCTTTCAGGAGCACTGGAGAATGCTATTGTAGTGTCTGAGAGCTCTTTCCTTTGCTCCAGGGGGGCCTCGGAGCATCTGGAAGTACTTAGAAGCACTGGTGAGGTCGACTGGAGTGTCTGGGAGGTTTGTGTGTGGCTTCCGGACCGATTTACATTTTGCTGATAAGGGGTCAATCTCGAACTTGATTCAATTGGTTCTGCCCACAGATAATGGACCGATGCTTCTTCTCGAGAAACCCCGCCACCCATACTTTCTTCCACTTGTTGAATGCACTAATGTTGGGCTGCCCCATCCTTCTCGCATTTTGCTTCAAGGAGAACTCCGTTTGCTTTAGGCAATTTGCGGGATTGCCTGCTGCACCGCCCAAGTCCGACGAATCGTCGCTCTCATCAGCTGCATCACATTCGTCGTAGGACATCTCCGGCAATGGGGGCAAGTCAGCAATCTCTGGGATATCTGTTGTCTGTGGTTCTGCTGGCGGCTGGAATCTTTTTGTCGAGAGGCGGATGGGGTGTCTCCCAAATGTGCCCGAAGGAGGTTGTGGTGGAGAAGTTGAGCTGGAAGATGTTGGCTGATTGACTGGATAATATCCCGGCAGTCCTGGAGGCACTCTCGGTTCACCTGGAGATGGGGGCCCTTGTCCTGTGATATGCAGAGGGGGGAACATTTGAGACCCGCCATAACCACCTTGGTGCAGGTCATATCCTTGCCATGGTGGCCCATAACTTGGATATCCTTGGCTTGTGCTGTTGGTAGGTTGCGAACTGTGTGTCATGTTGAATGCAGACTGGTGATAAAACTGCGGAGCACCTGGAAATGGCTGCTGTGAAGGAGGGTAACCGTACCCTTGTGGCAGATGATATTCATTGGTGTGTTTCCCAAATTGACTGTCTTTGCAAGTGGCATGTCGTGAACTTTTATCTGGTGATTCTGAATTGTCGTCACCACGTTGTTGCAACGCAAATAAGCCACAAGGTGGAGCCATATTCAGTGTCTTTGGTGGAGATCCTTTCGTCGACATGCTCTGTTAAACAAAGATAGAGGTAAACAACTATAGATGCAAGATGAGATTTAGAATCAATCGGAGTATGGTTGAGTATATTGCAGGTAGCAGTGACCTTTGGCGGAATGGAGGGCTTCCTACATCCTAATCTGTTGTCACGATCTGTGGTGTTTCACTACACATTTGATCCATGAAACCAACCAGGGCCTTGAGAAACATTAACCTTAATCACACACATCCGGCCTTTCTTTGTTATATGCTCGAATTCATATACTAGGATATTGGATAGGTGCTTACCTTCACACGCATCGATGACTTTACAGGTCACTGTCAGGACTTGATATGATATCTCCAGAAACCCAACAAAAACTATAACCAGTATGAAGGTTAGCACGACTAGGGATATTACACATAAGTTGTGCATGTACGACCTTGCAACCTCATTCAATAGATGCCCTGTGAGTCGAGCAGCAACAGTGATTGCTTTCTATTGAGCTCCTTGCCAATACATCTTAGTTCTCCCCATGATCCATGCTCCAGTCAAGGATCGTTACTGAAGCAAACATCCTACCAGCCTTATCAGTTCTCGATGATCAATGTCCGGACATCCAGCTAGCAAGGAAACTCACCTATTCATTGTATTATGATGTTCTACCTTCATTATCAGCTGCTCGGAGGCTCGAGCATAGGTATAACTCACAAAGATGTAGTATAAGGCCCCATTGTGGTGACTGCAGTGATGAAAAAAGAAACCTCCCCCCCGCATTTGGCGGAGTGTGATGCGGCTGTGAATGTGTTACGCTAACCTGAGTTACCTTGCTTTCAAACCACTATGGCTGAGGCTCTATATCACCCTCTGAAGTATCATCGAGATTCATCCGAATATGTGTTCAGTGACCATTTGTCATATATGGTCAACACTTGGTGCAAACATGTGAAGTGCTTTGTGCGCAAAAGGAAATTATTCGACGAGAACCGACTCGAGGCTCACCAGCAACAATATGACCCAATATCAATGAATGAGGGGCTATTACACAATGGGATTTTACCACCTGCAGACTGGGATCGACCCGAGCCATCATGGTTCGAGTTCGGTCGGTGCACCTGAATGGCCATTGATGAGCCTAGTCAACTAATTCATCTACACATAGACAATGAACCTGGTGCACCACCACCTGAAGATACTTCCGAGGAAGAAACGATAGACCCCCAGAAGCCTGATCTGACTTGTACCCCTGATCGAACAAAGAGGAAGGCTCATAGGCAGGTAGATGGAGTGGAAAATGCAGAGGGGAAAGTATATGGCAGAGCAACTGGATTGTACAACAAGCATCGCAAGTACTCAGAACAATGGAATCCATGGCATCCTTTTCAGTCAGCACACAACTTTCAACAGGCTCAATCATTTAGCCAGCAAACGAAAACGTGGATAGATCAACATCTGAGGCGTGGACTGGACAACTTCAATATCAAATGATTTCAATCAGCAGATGCTCTACAAAAGCTCCTGTATAGACTCGATTTTGGGCTCGGCAATGATAGTTGGATTGAAGATCATTCGCACATCTTCGGAACATTATACCACAGGGATATTTTCAAATGTATACAGTTCCTTCTGGCACGTCTCCCATTTCAGGCGCACCTCAATTTTGAACCAGTACGCCTTCCAGACTTGGAAAATCGCCGAATATACAGTGAGATGAACACAGGCGATTGGTGGTAGGATACCCTAGATCAGCTTCCTGCTGGAGCGACGATTGTGCCAGTTATATCTGCATCCGACAAGACCCACTTCACCAATTTTTCGGGCGAGCAGCATGCGTGGCCACTGCATCTCACAATTGGTAATATTTGAAATGATTTCCGCTGTACACCTAAAAAGCGTGCCTGGATTCGTGTTGGGCTGATCCCCTGTTCTCCGAATGGTGCCAAAAATACTGATGAGGCATTGCATTCCATGGTTGGAACAGTGCTGTCCCCACTCCAGAATCTTGACATCACTGGCCCTGGCTTGAAATGGGATTGTGCTGATGGATTCAAGAGACAATGTTATCCTCTTTTGGCCGCCTGGGTCAGGGACTATCCGGAACAAGTCCTGGTTGCTCAAGTCTCATATGCCTCATGCCCGATAGGTGAAATTCCTAAAGGTGTGCCGATGGGGCATTCAACTTGTCGACCACTTGATAACCCACGAGACCAGGTTGTTTACTTGGAGCTTCTGGACAAAACTAATATTGATGTTCTGCCCACTGTTGATGTTCATCCAATCCACAACCAGTTCTGGCAATACCCTCCGTGCAATGTCTATCACCTTTGGCAGCCTGATGAATTGCATCAGCTGCTCCTGGGTTCAGTTAAAGACTTATTGCACTGGTTGCCCAAATACCTGAAAGCTAGAAATGTCAAGGATCAATGTGACAATCAATTCACATCAGTACCACGATATCCAGGCCTCCAGTGCTTCTCTAAACCATGCAATTCAATGAAAAGCTGCTGCTGGCGGGGAAATGAAATCCAGGGCATGATCAGAACACTGGTAGTGAATTGCCCTCCAATTCTTGACTGCTCCCAGGATGACGGGAAAACTGTGGCAGAAACAGCCTCTGATGAAATGGTGATGGGAGCACTGCAGGCATTATGTGAATTCTCTCAACTTGTCAGCCAACAGAATCACTCTGATCTATCCCTCGCTGCAGTAAACGATGCACTGAAGCAATTTTACAAGAAAAAGGGTGCCTTTCGAGATCAGAAAATGTTGAAGTCTGCGAAGGCCACAGTGGATGAACTATTGGCAAGACAATCCCATCATTTAGGAGAACAAAAGATTCATAAAATCTGTGCTGCAATGGAGTTTCAGCTGTACTATGCTCAAAAGGTTACTACATCAAAAGGAAGGCAATTTCAGGTGCGTCTGAATAGAGCCCAACAAGCAGCAACCATATGGTCAGATGCTGATTGGCAGAGGGCTATTGAGCGACTGGAGTGGTAGTGGGGTACTTATATGCTAGGTATTGGTACTTAGGTACTGCCCTAGATCGGATTTCTGACCGTATTGCTTCTTCTTGGGGAAGGGCACCGTTCCGTTTTCCGTTCTTTTCCCCCAGAAGCAATCAGTAGTCTTATAACTTCCTTTTTGATCTTTGGGCCAAGCACAACATTGACACTTGCCGGCAGCCTTCATTCGATTCAATTCTGACTTATCGATTCTTTCGGTTTGAGTATGATGATTTTTCTTTGTCTTATGAATCTTCCCTTTTGATAATCCCTTACTAATTTCCCAGGATCTCCTAGCGATCTTTTTCCTCTCAAGTTTAGATTGTCGCAGGTATTCCTCACAGTTAGCTAGGATCATATCTTGAGTATTATCTTCTGAAGTCTCAAGCTCCTCGGCTTCAGCTTTGCTGCTATCCTCTATCGCAGTTTGAATCTGGGTTGCTCGAGCCAGGTGAATGTGCAGCTTCTCTATAGGTATTGATGCCTGCTTGGATACCTCGGTCCTCGATTTAAGATTATTGATGTATATAACCAATTCTTGTTGTAATCCGATCATCGAGGAGAGCCACCAGATGCCCTGAGCTACAAAGATATATTGATTATCCCTGGTATAAGATATGATCTTTTCAAGCATGTGAATGATAACGTCGTTTTCGTTCTTAAAGGTAATGGTTATTCGTAGGATAATACTTATCAATGGTGCGGGGCTGCCGCTACAGAAAGCTAATAAATTTTATATATAATAATAGGTAAATATAGGTATCATAAAAACACAATAATAAATAAAGGCTTTCTTCTGCTGGTAGGTATCGTAGACTGTTTCACTGCTAGAGCTTGTTCTTCTCATTGTCAAAGCAATGTGATCTCTTTATAGACAGTTCATCGGGATGTTACACATGCGCACCCATGTTTCCTTTCCATGATTCTGATAGCAATGTGCTTCTGCGTCTTACACTCAGACTGAATGCACCTAGTAGAGATTGCCACGAATCCCAAAGGTTAATGTGTTCATGCCGGTGAGGTAGTAAAGCGTTACGCTCCTGATAAGAATCAGGCCACAACCCGCAAGATATCATATATCAGATCATAACTTCGACTTGGATATGTCAGTCTCGTATGGTTTGGTAGTTGGGAACATCTTCCGACATAGTGACAGTGTCTTCGAGTAAATCAATACTGTAGTATGATTGGATCATAGGTTTACGTGGTGTCCAATCACTACTATGCCAACATAGACTAAATGACACATATACCTTGTATTATTGAACTGGTACCCTTGCAGTTACCATTCCGCACACGCCAATGTGCGGGGATGCAATAGGCCTCATATCATCAGCCAATGCCATAGACTTTCAGTCACACCATGGTCAGGCCGAAACTATTCTCTATGACCGTGGAGTGCCCGTGTTGTTCCGCTCTAACATAAGATTGGCTCGAGATCCCTTGTACTTGCATGTGGCTAATGACTGCCATGTCTGCGGGGCAAACTCCTTTGCTCTATCCGATCAGACATAATTACTCTAGTGTCTAGGAATGAATCTGGTTGAAAATAACACGCTCAGCAGGATTGTAGCCCTTTCGATCTGGCAATATTATTGCATTCTCAAATCAGCTGCCGCAGCTTATGCTTCGATGATTCCGCTAAGCCGAAGCTGATGCAATCAAGACGAGCCCCACTCATACCCCACTAAAGGTACTTGTGACTGAAAGTTCTGAGGATGCCTATGGTAGGAGTTTTACAAGTCAGATAATCCAAAGATTACTGACAAGTACCCATCATTGGGTATCTCAGGTTACATAGACTCTGTTAAGGGAGAACCCCTAACATGGAGCGCAAAATCCATCAGGTGACACCTGCTAAACGCAAGCTTTTCGATAAATTATTCCAACATCATCAGCAACAACTATTGCAGTAGGTCGGGACTATGGCAACAAGTTCCAGAAGCATATTAGCCAATGAACTTGCTCCAATGAAGACTGCTGCAGAAGAAGAGGCTTACGGGGCGGTAAACATGACCGCCGACAAGCGCGTGCAATTTCAGGTCTGTCAATCCGATGTTGAGATTGAAGCCGCCACCTGGAGTATTGCTGATACGGAGAGAGTTGTAAATCAGCTCAAGAGAGGGATTTATGGTATCACTTCGAAAGACAAGATGTGGTGAATGAAGGAATTCTCCATCCGCTTGGTCGAGTTTGAAGCTAGGTGGCAGGCAGTCGGCATTCCGGAGCTCTGGAAAACCATCGAACAGCGTGTAATCCATTTTGGCTATCCAATGATGCATCTTGTGAGCCATATATCAGAGTCAATTCAGTGAATGGGTTCTGGCAACAATTTCACCCCCAATACTTTTGAACGGCTACATATCGGCAATGTGAAAGAGGCATATCGATCTACCAAGAAAGTCAATTACATTCAACAGATGCTCAAGCACAATGACCGGTGTACCAGTCTTGACTATATGGAGGAAACACTGTCATATCTTGCTCTTCAAGGCTGGTACGATATTGACTCTTCGAAAGTTTTCAACCTACTATCAGCCGCCGAAAAACGGCAGAATACGCGCCAAGCCTATCTTTTACACCTCCACCATTGGCAGAAAGAGCCATTTTTCTGCCCCGTATTACAACAGGTACATCATTTGAGAGAGACTCATGTCCGCGGTGTGTGCAGATGTATCAAATTAATGGTACTCAGAGATGCATCAGTAGATTTCGGAATTCCCAACTGTAGACAGCTATTCCGTACACAAATTGAAGACGACTGGGGACATAAAGTTACTGGACTGGTGCTCGGATATGATCAGAATGTAGTGTATTTATTCAACTTCAGAATGGGCTGTTGTACGACCGTCAACAATTTCACTGCCTTATATCTGTTGAGCGTCTGGGACTTGATTGCAAGGTAGAATATGCTATGGATGCCAATGAAGGGATCATGCCGGAATCTCATATGATCTGGGTCCAATGTACAGACAGTGACCTCGATAACACCTTCCAAGGCCGAGTTCCTTCTTTTCCTGTATTACACCTCAGCTGGACTCCACCAAATCAGATCTTCCAATTTCAGGAGCACCTGCCCACCGGAAAATCAATATCCACCTTCTCTAAGAGGTGCAAGAAAACCCAACAATGGATATTACGTCCTCAACATCAAGAATATGCAGTGGTGATTCCAATAAAGTTCAAACATCCGTATGGTTGGGCTGATTGTGTTGACGGGTTCATCCGGGTTGTCAAACCAACTGATAAGATGCATATTGTACCTGTCGGAGCAATTGTTAGACCTGCACATTTGGTGCGAGAGAATAATGCTGCATTAGATAGAATCGATAGCGTATGGCTTGTAAACAATTATGTGGATTTAGATACCTACTGGACTGTGTATTAAAGTTACAATGCCTGAATCAAGGTGTGCAGAAGATAATTAATTAAACTGTACTATTTGATATACATATTATAACAATCACTCCCAGAGAGTATGGCTCCAGTTTCGAGGTGCACCAGAATACTCTCAGAGACGTGGTCAATACTCCAAATAGCTCCGAAATTTACCCATCCTAATAGTTTGATTTGGAAGCATTTTGAAGACAACTATACAATCTTCAGGATATTCTTTGATTCTGTTCCACAACATCTGGAGTATTCAGGAGCACCAGTGGAGTAGTCTCGTAGCACCTGAGAGCACATCGCTATGCATTCAGTCTATCTGGGAGCATCTGGGAGCATCTGAAAAGATCAGTGTGGCTGTTCAGAGTTGCTGAGATGTTCGGTTATGACTTCCAATCCATTTTACATTTTGCTGATGGAGGGTGAACAAAATGTAGGCCTTATAATTCGAATATTGCATTGCAAGTAGTATAGCATCATAAAACTGCACACAGTTAGAGGTCGATGGGATTTGCAGTGCAGCTCTCCAATTTACGGGAGTAGGTACCTACGAAGGACTTTCAGAATGAAACTTACCCGGTTAACTGTCGGACAATATGAATCCCTACTGGTAGTAATTCGTGATGACTCCACTGATTATGGGTGGTTAGGCCTCCTACAAGAGCTGCTGAGAAAGGTTTGGTTGGATACTATGGGCTGCTCTTATCCCTAGCTGACCCTCCAAACTGCTTTATCCCTGCAGCTGAGGTTGTATGGCCATTGCATTAAAGACAGAATTTCGACAATGAAATGCTTAGTATTGCTGTAAATTACTTTAAGTCTTTCAGAGAGAGTGTAGTGTGAGAATTTTGCCACAATTAGCAAAGCACAGTGGTAGATGATGTGGTATACACCAAGTGCATTGACCTACACCAATCTAAGATCTGTGTGGTACAGCCCCCAGGGTTCATGACCACTAGTGTTTACAGGTCTAGAGTAGAGTAAGTAGTTAGTGTCAGCCATACGAAATTGGCACTTGTGCTTGTTAGAGCAGGATGTGCTTGCCAGAACAACCTGTCAGAGCGACCTGTTAGACACCAGCAAAAAATGGCCTAACCCGACACAAAACTCATAGAAAAGCAGTTTTTGGGCAGGTAATTCATCGCATAATTGACGCGTGGCACTATGACATCGTATGGATCTGCAAGTTGACTAGATTACTATGATATGCATGTGATTATGAGTGCTTGATACTGTACATCATGCTGCATTCAATAAAACTGTCAAATGCACTTCATTGCACGATCCCAAGTAAGCTCTAAAGTACACTGTTGATTACACTCCCAGCCTGCTTGACGTATGCTCCCAAGTACACTCTCAAGACACTCCCAAGTACACTCCAAGTAAGCTGATAAGTACACCGAGTACATTCTCATGTGCCCTCCTGGGCATGCTCTCAAGGACGCTCACAATTGCACTCAATGGCACTCTCGTGCCCTGCTTGACTGTATGCTCGCAAGTAAGCTCTCAAGAGGATCTCAAGCATACTCTCTAGCACGCTCTCAAGTGCACTCCGAATTGCACTCGATGACTCACTCCCAGCCTGCTTGACTATACACTCCCAAGTCAGCTCACAAGATGCTCCGAAGGACACCCTGAGTAGGTTCTCAAGTACACTCCCGGGCATGCTCTCAAGGACGCTCCTAATTGCACTTGGTGGCACACTTCCAGCCTGCTTGACTTATGGTCTCAAGACGCTCCTAAGTATACTCCAAGTACGTTCTAAAGTACACTCCTAGGCATGCTCTCAAGGACACTCCCAATTGCACTTGAAAGCACACTGGCAGCCTGCTGGACTATACACTCCCATGTACACTCTGAGTACGCTCCCAAGTACACCTCCGAGTATGTTCTCAAGTACACTCCCAGACATGCTCCCATGGACGCTCTCACTTGTACTCAATGGCACACACCCAGCCTGCTTGACTGTATGCTCCCACACCAGCTCTCAAGAAGCTTTTAAGCTCACTCCTGAGCACGCTCTCAAGTACACTCCCAATTGCACTCCATGACACTCCCAGCCTGCTTGACTATATGCTCCGAATGTTACGGGGGTATTTTAAGTCCCAGTTTCAATACAACATTTATTAGACTAAATTCAGCCGCCTATCTCCTTGTCCTTTTCTCCTTGTCTTCCCAGACTCAATCTCTTATCCTCTAAGAAGAAGAGCTTACCACTCTTCCTCGTCGGTCCAAGGTCGCTCTTCGGACCACTCTTCATAAGGTAATTGTCCGGTAGTGATGTACCGGTGTACTTCGTACCCGATATTGTTGATAATCGCTAAGAACAACAGATGCGGGGAGATGTGGGTTAAACCCTCCTCGTTGCAATATAAAATGGTGTCGCTGATAGTTCCGACGAGACGTTGGTGTGCGTATTGAGCAGCAGTTGGTTTCCACGAACACATACAGGGCGTATTCACGAAGAGGGAATAAGGACGTAATTGTAAAGGTTTAGATAGAATTCTTAATAATATTTTAAGGTGTTCTTCGCTGGTAATGTCTGACTGTGGATTGCTGCTAGAGCTTGGTTCTTTCCATTGTCGGGGACGATGTGAGCTTCTTATAATTGGTGCCTCAGGTCAAGCTTGCCTTTGGCTTTCCGTCATGACACCATTATTGCTTGATAGCTAATCTTCGGGAACAACTGAAGTGCCCCATCGATATTGCCATGAGTTCCCCTAGGTTATCGTGTTCATGCATGAGCTGTTTTAAGACATTACATCCCCTCGCGGGCAGTCCTCATGATCATGATATCAATCGCAAATAATGTCAGCTCATAACCTCGTGTTCGACATCTTGCTTCCCATTCATTCAGTAGCTAGGACATCTGACGACCTTAGTCTTATCAGTGCTTATCGCAATATAATATTAATAGCTCTTCACTATTAATTGCCTCACCATTAATTTGGCTATTCGGCATTGCGTCAGAGATTTAATCGGCGACCAACCG
>Ga0307514_10000232_pt1 | contig 145760 bp, 147 predicted proteins | sample 16_EM_MG_FD_203088 | JGI IMG/M metagenome (GOLD analysis project Ga0307514, IMG submission 203088) | Populus trichocarpa ectomycorrhiza microbial communities from riparian zone in the Pacific Northwest, United States - 16_EM | ecosystem: Host-associated > Plants > Roots > Unclassified...
TACCAAACACTATACTCTCTAATCAGTATTTGTGGCCTTAAAGTGATGGTGCGCGTAAAAAATCGTCGATTTTTGATGGGGTAAGGCCGTTGCCACGCAGACCTATAATACCCGCCGGGTCCAAAACTGGACCCATTGCTAACACTATTTTTGCTGCTTCCAGTCTTGCGGATGATTTTTAATCGTGCATCCGGGGTCAGAGTGTTTGGTGGCTACATCGGCAGCATCACGGTGAACTAACTTGGGTCAGCGCTCTTTTTGTGTGCCCAGAATTTCCGTATTTGATGTAGCGCCCGCCAATCTGCCGGTATTTGATCTGCTCTCACCTGGCGGAGGTATTTGTGTATCCATAATGTGCTGGTGTGGAATAGGAGCGGAAGATGATAACGAGAGAAAGTGGGAAGCCCTGAGGACTAAATAGTTAGCTTCATGTCACAATGGAATAAGTATCAGCCAACATGATTGTTATGCTCAATATGAATCCTACTGAGTATGGCTGCAAGTTGCAGGGGTTTCCCACCACCCCGCAATTTGCAATAAGTCAGTCTTATGTTGTCTGTATGATAACAAGGATGCAATGCGGTGTATGACCGCCAAAATCGCCCAATTGCGACATATTAATATGATGTAGTTCGATGGAAAGGACGTCTGCTGATGTTTGTCTCAAATAATCCCTGGGATATTACATGAAAGTGACGCTACCAATCATGTCATGTTGTACGGTTAGCGTCACTATTCCTTATTTATTGACAGTCAAGAGAGCGATTTTGCATTGTTTAAGATGAGTAAACGTACTAACCTTGATATAAAAGATGCAGCTTACCTCGATATTGTCCATAACTTGCAACATCCAACATCTCGCCCAAGAACAAAGTCCACCACACTACAATGGTCAATGCTCTGTTGAAGAACTTTTCGCCACTTCCGGGGGGCAGATACCATAAATCGACCAAGGGTTCTACTCAACGACGTCATCAAGCGAATGAAGGCAAGAGCGGCTTGGAGGTAGAGTGAATCCGAGCCTGGGGACATTGCACAGATTGAGATCCAGAAGGAAGCTTGCGGCAGAGAACCGACGAGAAACGCACTTCTTAAGCTATGAAGAGAAAGACACATGGATGGAGCATTATGTTGAGAGAGAAACTGCTGGGGCAAGAAAGCGAGTTGAAGACGCAGAGGCAGCGGTTCAACAAGAGCAGGACGATATGACGCATGCTGAAATCGCGGGATTGATGTCCAGAGAGACCACAAAGCCGTTTGAGTAGATGCTGGCTGCTATCGGAGACAGTCTGAGTGATCTTGCAAGTTCCAACGACAGGGAGGATGGGGAAGATGAGGATGATGAAGAGACTGAGCAGGGCGAGTTGATCAAAGATGACGAACCGGGCTGGGTGATGGGCACAATTACCAAAATGGTCCAGCAGCACAAGGAGAGGTTGTGGCAGAAGGAGATAAAGCTCAATGAATTGACTGAACCAGGATGGGAGGATGCAACTGACAACTTCCGTGAACGAGATAAGAAGTACGGCACCTCCGAATTGAGGGTTGTGGCAGTCGTTCAGCGGCAAACAAATGAGGACGCTCCGGTACCTCCACCAACACCATTTGGAGAGCCTCTGGAGAGTCTTGGTAGTGTCCACCTAATAGCGCAAAGCCCGGAATGGACTTCTCGACCAGGTGGTAGTCATATTAGGCTACGTTCAGTGAAGCCGCAGTCTAAATGGAGCATACCCAGTGGTGAGTCAGCTGCAGAGCCTGATTTGTCAATGTTGCTGAAAGCGAAGCCAGTTGAACCAGTAAGGTTGTTACCCTGCATATAGCCTCCAGCTGGTTACAATAGAGATATTGGATTCGGACGAAGAGATGGTGACGGCTCCTGCGTCTGCAGAAGAATAGAAGTGCAAACTGTAATTTTTGACATCTGATCGCAGTGAAAAGCAAATTGTTTACCAATTTTACTATGTGTCAGCTTTTACTTGATTTCAGTGACCAAATTGTGAGACATGATAATTCGTCTGTGTATGTGCAAGGGTCGAACGCACCATGTGAAAGTTCTAGACTCTAAATCTGGGTATAAGACAGGCATTACATTAGGTTTTATTCTGCAAGTGACCGGTAAGTGACAAAGCAACAGTAATGTTTGTGACGAAATGTGCTAAAAAAAGTCAAGTGAGTGATGTCATGTGGGTCATAGAAACAGCGCTCAGTGCGCATGACGAATCAATCTCAATGACAACTGTCATGCGGTATTCATCCATGTATCCAACTGCTTAACTCTCCGCACAGACCTGGTGCACATGGTTGACATATTTGAAATTCCTTGTGATATGTCAAGGAAATCGAGGAGAAGGAGCTGGAGAAGGAATGGTGAGGAAGTCGAGCTATATTTGCCAATAACTAGTGAAATGATCTACATGCCATCAATTGCCGGCAGAAAGCGCAGGAATATGATAGGGCCACATCATTTCTCACTCAGATAGCGTAGATAGCAGGTGATCAAAAATTGAGAGCTAACAAAACACGTGGATGCAAACGATAATACATTCAAACACAACAACGGATGTTAAAATTGTGTATTGGATTTGTTGCATGCAATTATTGAGTGTACAAAGACTGTTTCGATGTGATTAATGTAAGCTTCACTCGAGTGTCAACGATTTTTCGCATTGCCTCATGAAACACCCAGTTGGCTGTGCGGTTACAGTAAGTCATGTGTAACGGCGAGCGGTTAGGGTTCCAGCGAGTGGCACGTGACGCGTCCAGGGCCGGGTAACGTCCATTCAATATTGTCGGCTCGCCACGAGCCTTAGATCTCTAGCGATAGTCTTACCATACACTTTTACATATACTATCACTCCAGTACACGTTTGCAACCGTATCCACCCAATTACCATCTATATCGGTACGCAGCCGTGTGCTGGCGTACGCGCCCTTATACTATTATATCTTTTCCAGTAAACGGATGCGTTTCGCTCACGGGATTCGCTGATGACACTTTATTCCTTTTCCGACGCGTCACTACAACTCGACAATCCGACGATGAGAGTCAACTACACATACGTTCAGAGATCTACCAATCATAACGATGATCATATGGACGAGTGTACCCCGAATTGAGTCAATTGACAAAAGCAGAGATGACTTCGGAAGCCGCATCGCCAGTGACACGCGTCAGTGGTCAAATTGACCAATTCCCACTCACCAAGAGTCTAAACCCATAGAACGAGAGATATCGTATACAATCGAACAAGATACGTTGACCGTTGAATGCAAAATGAGCACCCACTACTGTGACGCTGCAACTACAAGATCATGTTACCCCTTAACGCGTCCATTCACGGTAGAAGTCCAATCAAATCAAGAGACAATATACGAGTCACCTTAGTTACATATCCTATGATCAAGTTCACATACGATTGCGTTCCTCACGCCAACGGAAGAGACGAGAGCGCACTTACGCAGGAGAGCCAGCCCTGTTGAAGCTCACTTCCGGCAGTAATGAAGAGGAAAAAGAAGGGGAAGAGTTAGTCCACAGTCGAAGCTCATTTCCGGCCGAATCATTTCACGATTAAAGCGCACCTGGGTGGAAGCTTACACGATGCGGAATACCAACTACAATTACGACTACTAGGAAGATCATCTCCATTATGAATGATCAGATCGGGTCACCATTTCGACGAATACTGCCTCCCGAAGCACACGAATTCGATAGTCAATTCCGATGACCAATTACGACCTATTCGGATGACCGAGTCGGATGTCACCAAATACCCTATCGGCAGAGGCGAAGTTATACCTCCATCCCACGGTACAACAGTCAATCGAGCTTTGTACCGGCAGATACCAGAACGCCGAATTTCATATATCGAGACAGATGATCACGCGCACGGCAACTGAGCATGATCTCATTCGACCTCGGATATGAGTCCACCCTCGGACAACAGTCCACCCTCAGACAGGAGTCCACCCTTGGACAAGTGTCCACCCTCGGACACGTGTCCACCATCCACAGTTTGTGCCTTACGCACCCGGAGTTTTTATTGATCCAGCTTGTCTCGGCCGAGCATCCGAGATCAATGACTTTATGCCTTATTGACCGTCTGGCCAACGCGTTCCTGAAATATATACTATTACAACTCGTCACATCCCTTTGCGGATGGACAGTCCTGAGATTCCATGTAGGGGGCTGGATGGCCTGGATGAATCTACGCGGGAGAGGGACGATTATCTTGTCAGTCCTGGTGTGGGCATCGACACGCTCTAATGAACACAGGATGAGGAAGGAGCAATTCCGAAGCCAGATCTCATCGGTACTCTGCAGCCGGAATTACGTTTTATCAAAAGTTCTGAAGGCAGATCCCATTCGTAATCTCCAGTTGGAGCATAACGTGGTGAGGACTGAAGAGTTTCCGAGGTGCAATATACCGGGAGCACCGCAGATATGACGACCTATCTTGCAGGCTGGGCGTCATGGCACTCGCCCTTTGACTGGGAGTTTGCACTAGGATTGCTGAGAGCTACGGGAGAGCGGTCTCACAAAGTTGAATACCATTGTATGCTGGATGAGCGAGCAGGAGCAGCGGCGGTAGTTGCGGCAGAAGAGTTACACATTGACGGTGCTTCAATGACTGCTACTGGCTATCCGAGTCCCGAAGGGAGTGTTTGGACGGCGGGGCTTGGCCCTATTGTGGCGAACCGTTTAGATCCGGCCTCCTGGATGTACCCTGAACCGCTCCCATTCTCCTTCGCATTACCAATTGAGCTAACAGAAGTAGATGGAGCTGGAAATTGTGATGGCACCGATGGTGTTACAGCAGGCCATACCAATCAGAAACCTCCCGGTTATCGCGAGATTGTACTACAGACAACTGCAGACACCGCAGACAGAATCTTGGCAGTGAGACAGGCCTGAGGCTTTGCAGAGGCTTTGCAAAGGCACCGCGGCACGGAGACTTTCGCACATACATGCATGCCACCGATGATATCGGTCAGGCAGATGGTGATCATTATAGAGCTACTAAGAGCTATGGCGGAGGCCACAGAATTTGAAATACGATCTACTACCTCCGGCGACGCACCAGGTCAGGTGGAATTCTACCCTCCTCATGAATTCATTCGTTAGATGACAAGTTACAAGACTAGCAATTGAGTACAGAAAATATACAGAGACACAGATAGGTGATGTGCCAGCGGCATAACTCCACTGAGTACACTCCCGAGCACTATGTGCAGATACCTAACTACAAAGCCAAATGCCGAATACGATCCCGACACTGATTCGGAGATCCCGTGTTACTGAGCTACAGAAGAACGATATACCAGTCATTCAACCACGATGATAAGTCGATGTTGCGCGAAACCAAGCCGTATGAGATTAGTCGTCAGTGGAGCAACAATTTTCAAGAGGGAGATGACGGTACTGGAATCGCAACCTCTACCTCAAACAATTACCGTACCAGATGTGCAGGAATGAAGCACCGTGAGATTCATTCATAAATCAAGAAGACTAGCAGCGAACGACAATAAGTGCACCGAGTCAAGTGATGGACGGACGTCCAATATATCTGCAATTACACCGGAGAAAAAATGATAACCAAACAAGGGTGATCTATACCGAACGACTGTGATATGACTACCCAATTGGTCCCGAACGATAGTGAATATGACCACCGGACGTACTGAATAGCCTACCGAATTGCATCACGAGAGACAGTCAAGATAACTACCAAGAGATGATCACCGAGATCTCACAGCGACGGATAGCACTGCCGAAAGACTTCACATTGAGATACAAGGACTATGTGGACGTATGCAGCAAAAGATATGGCAACTCTCCCACTGCACCTTTCAAGGCATCCAAAGGGAATTTGTGAGGAAGAGCGGTTCTAGCTCGAGGAGCATTGGAACAGGGTGAGAGGAAATGACAGGGTAACCGGCCGTGAGGAACCACACAAATCGCGTGGATCTACAAAATCTGGGAAAGACTAAGTCATGCCGTTCGGATTGACGAACGTACCAGCTACAACACCAATTAGAGGAGATAAGTCGTCGGCAGAGCAACGACTTTTCAAGAGAGGGATGACCCTACCGGAGGTGCCGGAATGAAGGATCAGAGTGCACTTAACGACAGAGCAGACCAGCGGCATCCGGAGAGCGGGGACAAGCGTACCAGAAGAATGAACATACGCACCTAGCATCCGAAAGATGATAAACCCACTTGATATCAGTGGAAGTGCGAATATAACCACCATACCGAACGAGTTGCTAGAGAGCCTATAGAACAAGTTACCGGACAGCCTACTCAACGGACTACCGAGTTGTCTGCAGAGTTGTCGACCGAGAAGTTGACCAGAGAGTCACCAAAGTTTTCTTCCGAAAGGCCACTACCGAGAAGCGCTCTATGTGATTATTTTAGAGTCAACATGCTCCGGGATTCAGTACAACGAGGTTTCCGAGAGCGAGAGCGCGCCGAATTACACCTAGTAAGTATGTCCATATCAGAGAAACTTACGTGATAGATATCACCAATGATATACCGTCAACGCCCGATGCAATTGGCGTCAATTCTGCCACCCCATGTGGTCACTGCGAGTGCTATATGCAAATCACACTTACGATGCCAGGAGCGGAAGATCACATCATTGTCCAAAGTCAAGACGAGATCTATGTGATGATCGACTATTTCACCAACATTACCCTGGCCAATTCCGATGAGATTTTACGATTACAATCCCGACTCACAATTACACTGGTACCGAGCCGCGATGGCAATCGATAATCAATAAGATTGAGAAATTGTTGACGGAGCAACAAATTTTCAAAAGGAGGGAGATAGCTGTGTCAGACCAGCCATGTCCTTCCGACAAGCCAAAAGACCACAGGGAGGCAGTCTACCCAGACACGCACCAAGAAGTCAACCCAGAAGTCAACCTGCAAATCTGCCAAGTCGACCAAGATTCTCCTGAAGCCGCCTATCGGAAGCGCAACCATGAAGTTGACCGGATGGTCACCAAAGCGGACTTCGAACGACGAGTCAATGCCGAGTACCGATGACTACCGGCTGCATGATATCCTCTCCAGAGCATGCGGAAGCACTGCACAGAGCTCAGAAAGCGCTAGCGCGCTTGAACTTGGTAAGTATAACCATTTTAGAGAAACTTACGTTAGGTGCCTACGAATGAGACTACACGCAATTGACGTATACGATCGATGATCGATGATCACCGATGGCTACGAACGATGTCTGCAGGGGAGGCTAAAATGGATGCCGAGTCATGACTACGCCGAGATACGACCTACGGTGAACGAAATGCATGGTCAGTACGGAAGTGGAGATATGGAGGTTTCATGGTCCATTGGACGTTTTCTTGTTTCTCTCTTCTCTTCATCTCTTCTTTGGATCTTGGCCTGGTACAAATGGCGTCGGCACGGGTTTTACCACCTGCCACTGGAGGTGGAGTTTCCCCCTGGGCCAGATCCGCCAAAAGGTTGCCCAGTGCAGTACTGATCGGTAGTGGGACTTATTGGATCCTCTGAGTACGTACGCAGAACGGTTGTTTGATTGGTTCCTTCCTTTCCTTTTCTTCGACGGGTGGCTGCAGCCCAGGGGGTCTGATGCTAAAGAGGAAGATGATGTAACGGCGAGCGGTTAGGGTTCCAGCGAATGGCACGTGACGCGTCCTGGGCCGGGTAACGTCCATTCTATATAGTCTGCTTGCCACGAGCCTTAGATCTCTAGCGATAATCTTACCATACACTTTTACATATACTATGACTCGAGTCCACGTTTGCTACCGTATGCACCCAATTATCATCTATATCGGTATGCAGCCGGGGGCTGGCGTACGCGCCCTTACATCATGATCAAACTATCTGCCGCCTTTCTATGGAACAATAGTGGTGGCAACATTTCTACTGTGTCCTAAAAATGAGTATCAACAGAGCGTCAACGACATTTGGCCTTGCATCTTGGAAAATGCATGGGCTGTGTGGTGACATTACCCCATAATCGCACCATTGGCCGCCATTCTAGGCAATAACAGTTGCATCAACATCGCAACTATATCCTACAATGAGTGTCAACGGAGAGTCTACGATATTTGGCCTTGTATCATGGACAATCCTAGGGCTGTGCGGCGACATGAAACCATAATCACATTATCGGCTGCCTTTCTAGGCCAAAACAGTTGCCACTACATCGCTACTATGTTCTCAAAATGAGTAATCGAACTATTGGCTATCTTTCTACCCCAAAATGCTTTTAACGACATCATCCGTATGCACTCAAAATGACTGTCAATGGAGCATCAACAAATTAAGGCCTTCCATCATGGATAATCATGGGGCTATGGATCTACAATGATCGATAATCATACTACCGGCCGCCTATCTAGGCAAATATGCTTACGACAAGATCGTAACAATGTTCCAAAATGAGCGACAATGGATCGTCCACGATCTTTGCGCTGGGATCTTGGATAATATATCCAGAATGGACTGCAGATAAACTACAATGAACCTATCAGCAGGATTTATTGGCAAAAATGCAACTGTCGATATCGCTTCCACCTCCTACAATTGAGCTCCCAGGTTTCGTCAAGGCTCCGAACACTACACACCAATAAACTGCAGTATGCTGTTCCTACATGGAGGTTTACGCGGTCAGTCATTGCAATCTGTCCTTGTATTCAACATCACAAATATGCATGCAATGACTGACTGATCTGATTATTTTCCTTGTAGCTGTAGAGTCAATATTTAAGAACCCGCAATCTGCTGTGCTGTATCGTTTTTTTCAGCAGTCTCTCGAGTCGGATTACCCAGCTTTCTAATTTCAACCGCCATGTCAGACACACAACCTTTATACACCTCATTGCTAGAGGTTATGATCTCTTCCAAAAATGAACGTGTCTTTATTTGTGATTGAGAGACATTACTTTTCAAATCTTGTTCGATGCTTGGTGGTCCTCAATGAATGTAGGCTCGAAGCGGCCTATTGTTTGGAAAAAATCTAGATATGTGGCTTTGTGGCGATTCTATTTGCACTGTGGAATTGAGGAGACCGGCAGCCCTGGCATCATATATATCATTTGTCATCCAGTTCTTCACCATCCATCAGAACATGGGACCAGCTCAATGGGGAAATAATCGCTGGGAAAAGCTCACATTGCAAAGTTAAACGAACTAACAGAGTCAGAGGTCACTGAATTGACTAGTTCGATGGTGGATGAAACTGCATTGGCCATCTTCAAGAGGCAAAGAAGTTGTAGAATAACAATATTAAGTTTGCAGAGGAAAATCATATTTGATATCCTGTTTAATTCATATTGACCGAAATGACAGACAAAACGTTCCAAACTGGCAGCTAAGGGCTTTGGAACTTCGCAAATTGACCATGACAGGTGGAATCGGAAGCTCATGTTAGGATTTGTTTCGGCACATATTCCATGGAACAGTATATCAAATCTTGTGCAACGATGGTCATACAAGGCATTACACGATGACCTAGTTCTACCGTCTGCGAGGACCCTTAGTAACATTTGCCGGAGGGAATATGCACTACCTGTGGATGCAATCAACAAGCAATTGCCAATATGAAATAAAGTTAGTTTAGCTTTGGACGGATGGACATCAACAAACAAAATAGCCATAACGTCAGTCATTGCTTGCTATATGGATCGAAATTGGGCATTGCGTGAAGTTCAACTCGCTTTCAATGAGGTTGATCCCCAGTTGTGTTCCCGTTTTCAAACCTAATTAAGCATGATAGGTCAAGAGCCAACATACTGGAGCAAGGCTAGTCGTACATTTGAAGGACGTGCTTAATCGTTTTGACCTCACCAACGGCCATTTCCTTGGCATTACCACTGACAATTCTTCCTCAAACTACTCGATGACAGGCGAGCTGCATTCAACACTCGAGGCCTCTGGAATCGAGTGGTCTGCATTGAGGAACCATAGACCATGCATAGCGCATGTCATACAGCTGGCTTTAGGTGCGTTCAGCAGCAGTTTCGTTGTAAAAGGCCGCACCAAATCTAGGGAAGCTCAAGAGCGCGATCAGCAATTTGGAGAGAATGAAAGCATAGACATTGGAAAGAGTCAAAGAGTTGGAAAAGAGGGCAATGCTAGAATCAACAAGGTGTCGGCCATGAGACCAGGTTTAGCAAAGATAATTCAGAAAGTACGTATTTCATGATATTTTGAAAGTCCTGAAGCTAACCTTCATATAGCAGAGAATGCTTGCTGTATTAATTAAGCTAACACCTGCTCACCAAAACGAGTTTGAAGAGTGTCAAAAAGCCAAAGACCATATTGCAGTACTTCCGATTATGGATGTGAAGACACATTGGAACTCTACTCTGAAGTTGCTCGAGCGCGCCTACCGCTTACAGGAATTCACCTGTGAGTGGCTTCAACAAACCAAATATGCTGAACTCCGGCCACTATTCACAACTCAGGATGAATGGATAATTGTCAAGTATGTCATTGAAGTATTGAAGCCATTTCGATATTGGACCCTTTGGATGTCGAAGAGGCATTCAGTCACATTGCATCACCTTATAACAGTATACAATGACATGTTCAATGACATGGATGGCGTAATGTGTCATTTCCCCAAGAAGAAAACTCAAAGGAAGGAAGACTTGTTCTTCGCTGTGAAGTTAGCTCGACAGAAGCTCTGCAAATACTACTCCAAAGTGACCCCAATGACGGGCATGCTTCTGATTTCCGAGTATATCCTCGATCCTTTCAGGAAGGTGCGATCATATAGAAAGTGGGACAAGGGAATGGATATTAGTCCTGAGGATAAAACATCCTACACTACTCAATACAAAGAGGTCTTTCTGAAGTATGTGGAGAATGAATACTGCGCCAAACATCCAGGTGTGCCTGTCAATTAACTCGAAACGGTACTGTGCAGCAATCTCGTCCCCTCTGCAACAGCTGCAGGGTCTTATCAAGCATCCTTTGATCCATATGATATCTCCAGTGATGATGAGGAAAACTGAACGCCAAAGAATGTGGCCAAGAGGACACCAGGACGAAGTGATAACACAGCCCGCTTATTGACTGCCGGCAGGATCTATTTGAATTCACCACCTGAAGCACCAATGACCTGGGGGCAAATTAATCCAAATATCAATGATTACCACTCCGACAAAATGAAGATTAGCAGTACATCTTGGATACCGGATATCACCGACTGGTGGCGACAATAGGAGGAAACGTACTCAAAGTACCCCGATCTCTCCAATGTGGCAGGTGACATATTCTCTATCATACTACATATTGTCGGAGTGGAGGCCAGTTTTTCCCTTGGCCGAGATGTTATCTGCTGGAGGCAGTCAAAAACCACAGGCGAGACCCTTCGCGAAAAAGTCGTTGTAAGGCAGTTTGCCCTGGCCAATAACAGGATTTTGGCAGGCACTGACCCCGAATTGGATACCACGAACACAGAAAACAACCCGGAAATGAAGAAAGAGGCGGAGGAAAGGAAATTGCACAGAATGGCAAAGGTTCACAACATTTGGAGATATGGCAGGGCAGCCAAAATCTACATGCTACGTAGAAGGAATCTCGCACTCAACACAAGCAGCTGACTGCAGTAGGATACATTTCGGACACGGAAGAAATTGTGAAAGCATCCTGGTCACTCTTTCAACACGATGGTGCGGCTGAATTTAAATTGCCAGAAAGATCACCATTGCCACCAGCGTGGTCAGCATAGGATCTCCCTGGAGGAGGAACTCAAATCTTGAATGTCCGCCGTATATGGAGAATCAACCGTCATGCAGTCGAAAGCGACAAGGATAGTGCACCTGAAAGCATTTTGGTCCCCAATAATTGGCTGAACTGGAATGGCGACTTGGATAATCCAAATGACAGCGACGAGGATTGCGCTGCGGACGATGACTCCGATATAGAGCACAACAATTACATTGAGGATCCCGAATGCCCAGAGCAGAAGGATGTGAGCGCTGCGCCAACTGTGCCTGGATTGGATCGGTCCACACGGAAGTCAAAGAGAGAGCCTGACAAGGTGTGAGTGACGGTCAACGCAGTTGAAATGCGGAGAAGTAAAGGAGGGAAGAAAAAGTAGCACAGAATGTGTCAATGGTTCACCAGCTTTATGTACCTTGACCAAGAGTATCAGTCAGAGATATATTATGGGCGAATGGTAAGTATCTTGTGAATAACGGTTCATAAATACATATATAGCAGGGGCAATGAATCTTTTGGCATGATACATCATTTTTAATTCATGTCAGAGTAAACAGTGCAAGATAATTGCGCCGCTTGGCTTTGCCACATGGTCGAGTCTCAATCAAGAAGAACAATAACTGGTACAGTGAAATCAGGATGAACACAATTATGCACGGCACCAGATGTTCAAAGTACAATAGATTAAAATGAGCATCAACGGAGCGTCAACGATTTGTGGTCTCGTAAGTACACTAATTGACCAGTGACTTGGTCGTTGTTAGCCATGACCGACGTATTAGCAGCTTTCATTGGCAACAGAGATAGCAACATGGTCACCGCCCCATTCATAGCCTGAGCATCAACGGAGTGTCAACGATTTCTGGTCTTGTAAGTACGGTAATTCACCAGTGACTTGGTCGTTGTTATGCATATCGGACATATTGGCAGCGTTTATTGGCAAAAGAGATAGCAACATGGTCACCGCCCGATTCTCAGGATGAGTCTCACCGGAGTGTCAACAATTTTAATCTTTTCATCTTGAGTAAGTTATGTTCCGATTGGTTGCAGACATCCATTTATGCGAAATTGGCAGACTTTACTGGCAAAACCAACTGCGAAATGCTCCCTGTGGCATCTTGAAAATGAGAGTCAATGGAGAGTAAACAGTTTTAGGACTTGCATGATTCGTAATAAAGGCATCGCGCGGATTTTTGTGTGCATAACTGTATTAATGAACAGCATGCTAGTCAAAAATACCATATATCGAAGGTGAAACACAGATACCAAATTCATCGATATTGCAAACTGCTGAACAAGCAAAAGCTCATTAATGGTTGCTGAACACACGATTTTGATAAGATACTATTAACACAGTGCAAATACAAGAGCTTTATATGAATCTATAGATGGACCCGCTGGGCAACCCGCTGACAACCTGTCCAATTCAGACCGGTTGGTAGTTTACCATCGAACCATATCTGAGTTAGAAGTTCGGGTTTATTCATGACGCAGACCACCAATTTGGCAACGATTCAGTTTGGACCCGGACCCGGACCGGAAGTGATGGTCCGGAACCGTCGCGAATACTATGTGAGCGTACTCATCACTAATTGATCAACACCTGTCTCAAGGGTATATTCCGCTATGAATCACTTGACCAGTGCCTGAAATCGTCCAGTCAGTGCAACGTAGCCTGGTGGCAAAGGGCGAACAATTAGCCAGCCGGTGAAGAAGCTAGTCAAGCGGGCTGAGCTGGCCAGCTGGTTCGACCAGTGGAAGCTATGTAATCAAATCAATTTCGTATATTGTACATGAGCCCATTGCATTTATCACCCAAGGTGGTAAATTGTATTCATCATTTTTAAGACCCCCTGCGCACGCTCAAAACATAACAAGTCATTATGAACCAGTGACTTCAAAAACTATTGAGCTTCAACAATGTCATCCCCCAAAGCAAGACGGCGGTCAGAGAGCTGAAGCTTTGAACTACAGAATACCCGCTCCACTTCTGCAGACATTGCAGCAATGGCAGCAGCATCAACAGCCATAGTTGCCAGGCATGGGAAGCGATATCGGTTTTCCATCCGCCAATTGATATACTGACTGTTGGCAATTGGCACTCGAGGTTCCGCAAGATAGATATCCATTTCATCATCTACTGACCCTGAGGTCTCTAGACGCCTCCGCTTAGGATTCCGTCCCCATTCCAATAATGATTCTGGTTCTTCATGGAGCAGAGACTTGGTAGTGGTGACTCCATTGCTGCTGCTGCTAGTGGAATCTGACTCGTCCTTGTATTCATTTTCCCATACGCTTCGAACATTATCTTTGACCAACGGAATCCAATCTGGGTGTGTATCTTCCCACTCAACCTCAAAGTAGTGCATTTTGCATGTTGGATGTAGGATGACAGCTGAATGTATCATCGGGCAATCGTCATACAATAGGTAGTACTTATCCAAGACAACCCATGCATTGTTGACTGCGTTTAGAAGGGCATCATTTCGGGGACCAGCAGCATCATTCAGGCATCTGTAACTCCTCTATGGTTCCAAAATATCAGTAATCTGTCATTCTTTCAACTTGCACTTTGTCCATGAAAGGTTAACACAGCAAGCTAAGCGTACCTTCATCTCTTCCAAGTGTGCAAGCAGCTTATCATATACAGGGAAAACATCATAGAGTGCACCATTTTGGCGTTTGCCCTCCAGTTCAAGTGTAAACCTTTCAAATGGCTCCAGTATCACCACCAACTGTTGAAGCTGATGCCAATCCTCGGGGGATAGTGCATCATGAGCAAGGCCTGGGATCGAGCCATGATCGCCATCATGTTCTTCAACAAAGGAGTCAACAGCATCACGCAAGCTGAAAGCACGCAGCATGGCTCGGTAATCCCCATTCCATCGTGTTTCATTGGGACTGATCAACTCATATGCCTTGCTATCAGGCTGAAGTGAAGACACCACAGCAGTCCTCCATTCATCGCGCTGGCGTGGTGTTTTCTTAATTGACAGAATGATGTTTTTTAACTTTGCATGTGGCCACTGTTTATGCCACTCCTGTTGACGTCGTTTCTCCTGGTGAAGTACAGTGGCAGTAATATCTTCCAAGCCCGCATCCTCAACAACCTGATACGAAGCTTCCTCACATTTGCTTCCATATAATATAGCCTTCACAGCCAGGTTCATAACATGTGCCAGACAGTGAATCCATCGCTGTGTGGCACTGAAATGGATACCGATGGACCGCAGCCTGCGTGCCAAATCTTTCAAAGCAGTTCCATTGTTCGAGGTATTGTCCAGAGTGTGATATCCAATCTCCTCAACTACTTAGTCTCAAATATATAATAACGAGTTCATTCAATTGTGCGTACCTTATACTCAACCCCAAAGCTACGAATTAGCTTTCAAACAACCTCCGCTTGATTTTCGCCAGTGTGGTGGCCTTCAAGTTTCCGCAATCACAGGAGTGCACACTTCTTTATGCCCTTATTTGTAATCCAGTGGCCAATTAGTCCAAGGTAAGTCCGGACGTTTGTTCCAGTCCACAAGTCAAATGAGAAATGTATTGCACTCAGTGTTTCATTTTGTAGATGGCTTTGTAAACGATCTCGCTGACCACGGAAAAAACCCAGTAGCCATGAGCGTACAGTATTCCCAGATGCAGGGAGGATTCGTGGGATGGCTTGGGTATTTGCTTCCTACAGACTGGTTAGTTAACCAAATGCTTCATATTTTTCCCTGGGTCATGGAGACATCATACCACCATGGCAAGGTATTGGCAAATCGCACAGAATTCACTGCCCTCAATCCCACTCAAAAATATATTTTTCATAAAAATCCACCTTCACACAAGTTCCTTGAAGACATCTCGGTTAAAAGCAATAAGACGTCTTCGACCACGACCAAATGTTTTCGGAATAAGATCTTTCGAACTCTGTACATCTGATGGTCCAAAACCCAGACAATAAATTTCATGTTTCTGTTCAAGATGCGGAATTGCTGATCCCAAAGATGATACAACATACCGCTGAGAGCCTGTTCAGTCTTGTCAGCCATAATTCTGAAAAGTCACAGTGGTAGTCAATCATACAATGCCGGCACTGCCACTTTTGCCTCCCTTCATGCATCACTTCGTCTCCATGGTGCCTATCATAGCTATGGTGTTGGCGCTGTACTGGACGAAAGTTCTCAATTGAGCTGAAGGTTGAAGGTGGCTGTACAGGACTTGGCGATCGTGGCGAGAGGGCACTGGAGTCATCCTGAGTTGAGGCCGGTGGACTTGGAGTTGTATGAACAAAAGGTGAAAATCGTGGCAGGTCGTCAAATTGAGCAGATGAAAGTGAAGACAAAGTGGAGGAGCTGGATACACTGGACATAATACAGTTCTTGTGTGTAGACTTGGTTGGTGTACTTTGCAGTTCAAAGTTGCTGCTTAAATGCATATCAGTTTAGGTTAGTGACAATTTACCACGTCATATGAGCTGCAAAAACCTTATTTCACCTACGTCACTGGAGCACTACAATGCACTGGTGATGCCAGCCCGTCGTAGTGCAGTCCTCTTTAGGTCAGTGCACGATGTCATCGTCCGCGGAATCAGTTACCACTCAAACAGTAGCCGCACTGGGCGACTTCAGGCACTGCACTTGACTAACAAACATGTTCTCATATTCGCAAGTAGGTGTTTTGAATCTGAGTCAGATGCCAGTGCCAGATGTACTTGCTTCGATCAAACATGTATCATTACCGTGGCATGAAGAGAACCCCTAGCATCGCATTTGTGTATCTTCCTGAGAAATATTGGTATGGCCTTGGCGTACCGGATTGATTTGTATTTGGTGTGATCATACAGGCGGGAGAAGGCAGAAAGGTGAGCGTTTCTAATTTTCATTTGTTGGGCCGCGGTCCTGCAGCAACTCCTTTGTGTTTGGGAATAGAGACGATTTTCGCCATTTGGAGAAGTTGAAACATCATGTCACATGTCTCTCTCTCCAGGCGGGCTAGGATAGTGAAATCAAGTTGGCTGCTTGATAGGACATTATAGTTTAAAGTATCCAAGGTCAGTGCTTTCCATCTTGGCATTTTCGGAGCCTTTACAGTCTGAGAAGTCATGTTTTCAATGGGGTCGGCCTTTGCGGGTTGCTTGCTTGATGGTACCACCTGCCTCATAGTTGGCTTGTCCTGGTTATAAGCACTCATTGAAATCTCTGGAACCTTTTATTCAATCCATTCCCACTTGCAATGACCCCTGGACACATCATCCCGCCACTTCCTTCTCTCATCCAGAAAGGTATATGCTGCATGCGTGTGCACAAATGCCGATCTCTTTCGTTCTCTCTTTCTCATCTAAAAGCATATCTCTTTCCTCCCTCTGTCTCACTTTGGGCCGCTTCATCCGCACTGCTGTCCCCTTACCCGTATTGATCTTCTTCATCCTCATCACACAAATCCTCGATATGATCTTGACATCATTCTTCCATATCATCCTTTCCTCCAGTCCAACTAGAGTAGTACTCATCAATTCCGATTGCTGTTGCGCAATCCCTGAGCAAGAGGTAGTCACCTGATCACCGGCCGTCTGAAACAGCTGAGATCTTTCAATGTGTTGCGGCTAAGGCAGCTGTCGTGCAGCTGTACGCATACTATCCCTCTCTGCATCTCATGTCAAGCTAGTTTCTGGACGTACTATGACATTGACAAAATCATTCTTTGTGGTCGATATCTGGATATCATTCCGTCAGTTCCTGCTCTTGGTCCTAAAGTTAGTCTTCCACGTTCATTGAGTTGAATTGTAACCTTATCGTGGTCAGTACACATGTCGGGATAGAATGTGGGGATGTGTCTTATCTTGTCGCAATAGATACAGGGTGCAATTGCTTCGATCAGTTACAACTGGTATTTGGGTCCCGGTCAGTAGTAAGCAGGTCCTGTGGGTGCATTGGGAGTTGCGAAGTTCAATGATGTGTTCAGAGGTAGATGGTCAGCTTGGATGGTGTATACCCTGGGAGTCTGGTAACCTCCATATCTGGGCTCATTCGCATCCCACAGGGGGACAGTCCAAGCCTCAAAGCTCTTCATAATGGTGGCCATTTTCGTGACAATTGTATGTTCAGCTTTAGTAATGGGAATGTTTTCCATGGCTTGCGCTGGTGCCGGGGTCTCTTTACCAGGCATTGCCGGAAGGTTTCCCACAACTGGAATCTGTTGGAGCGGTACTCCAGCTCAGATCATGTAAGTAGGAACTTCCAGTGCCTTAGGTGCCCCTGACAATTCCAGGCAGGCGAAGTGATCGCAAGTCGAACATTGATTCAGCACATGCATTTGGGGTTTCTCGTATTTGAACTTCATGGGGTATCGGGGATGTAGTTTGAATCCCATGACACCTTTCGCTCTCAAATCTATTGGGAGGGAGCCGAGCAACATTTCCACCAGTCAGTACTAAGCAAAGGCTCCCTTGTTGATCATAATGTGGATGATGTTATCGTAGGGGATGATATAGGCTTTGAGGCCGACATTCCCACATTTCAGCTGGTTTTTGAATAGTTGCACCAAGTACGATCTGGTGTACATATAAACTCAGATATCGGCATGTCAGAGGAGATTCTTAAGTTGCTGAGTCAGCTGCTCCCAAATTTTCTATAGATATCAGTTGATAGTGTTGATCGTTTGCTGTATCGTGCGTGAGAAGTAGTAGAGGAATGTTCCAATTATATACACGGCCGCAGTGTTCGTGCTGGTGCCTGATGAGACGCTTTGGTAACCTTCAATGAACTTGGTAAGGTCTGCTCCCCAGAAGGCTAGAGCTCCTGTGTTATCTGGGAATGGCCTATTGTTGTTTTCCTTCTCGATGGCCAGGGCCAAGGACCAGTTGAATTGGGATTGATGGTGAACATGATTGGGCAATGAGTTGGCTGAAAGTCTGGCGCTTTTGGAGGATCTGGCATTCCTAGCTTGGTCCAGCACTGCAGGAAGCGGTATTACAACTGGAATCAGCAGCAGAACTATATCGAGAGTGTTCAGTTGAATTGTTGGTACTATTTGTAGTGGTTTGGAGATTGGATGGTGGAATAGGTGGTGAATTGGTAGTTATTGGTGATCAAGGGTCAATTGCGAGTTTGTGAGTTTTTGGAAGGGGGGTTAGGTCAATTGGTGCTCTTTTTAAGGTGATCGCTTGGTTTTGTTCTTTCCTTGGTCCAGCTTCACCACCTCTCACAGATTTTACTCTGAGCTTTATACCAAGTCGTCTACCATATTCCATTCCCTGCAACTTCCCCCTACAAGTAGTAGTATCCTCATTAGCACTCCTCACTAACTTACAACCATCGTTGATTACTGTTTTCAGTATTCCAACGAATCAATATATTGCTTTGTCCATGGTTGGCAACTTTTTTTCGCCGGTGTTTGCTCATCACTGTACAAGGTCAATGCCAGTCGTCCCAGTGTTTGTTCGGTCCTTGTTGTTCTGGTGATAGCCCAGTCCATCTCCATCATCTCTGCATCTCCCAAAACCTGACATAGGGCTGGTTTCCGTCAAGCTGAGTGGCGGCAGGGGTGAGACACCGATTTTCGCGCCACAGCAGTGGCGTTATTGTGACTACCATTTATGCCCATAGAGGTGGCCGATACTCCATTTATATGTGCACGCTTTTGCGTCGCACTACTGATTATCAAAGATGCAAGACGATCAATCGTTGACCCTCTCTTGATGTTGACTTTTGGAAGGTACTAGTCATATCGTCAGTAGCATTTTGGCCCATAAAGGCGGCCATTACTTTGATTATTAGTTCATGTTGTTGCACAGCCCTGTCAATATCCAAGATGCACCACCAACAATCGTTGTTGAAGCATGGACACTCATTTTTAGGCCGTAGTAGCGATATTGTCACTAGCATTTTGGCCCTTAATGGCAGCCAATATGTTGATTATGCAGTAATGTTGTTGCCCAGCCCTTCGATTACCAAAGATGCAAAACCAAATGTAGTTAATGCTGTGTTGATGCTCATTTGAGGGAGGTGGTAGCAATATTGTCTGTACCATTTTTGCTCACAAAGGTGGCCAATACTTTAATTATGGGTCAACACCGTTGCATAGCCCTTGAATTATCCAAGAAAGAAGACCAAAAATTGTTGACACTTTGTGGACACTTATTTTTATGAGGTAGTAGCGATCTCATCACTAACATTATTGTCCATCAATGTGGTCAATACTTTCATTAGAAGTTACTGTCATTACAGAGCCGTTTGACCATTCTAGATGCAAGACAAAAAATGTTTGACCCTCAGTTGCTACTCATTGTGAGGAGGTGGTTGGCGTATTGTCAGCAGGGTTTCTGCGCATAAAGACGGCTGATACTTTGATTATGGGTTGACCTCATTACATCACCCTGTGATTATGCAAGATACAAGACCAAAAATTGGTAAGGGTCCATTGACACTCATTTGTAGGAGGTAGTAGCAATATCATCACTATCATTGTTGCGCATAAAGGCAGACAACACTTTGATTATAGGTCAAGGTTGTTGCACAGCCCTTTCATTATGCTTGAGGCAGGTACAAAAGTCGATAACGCTCCATTGACTTTATGTTTAGGAGATAGTAGCAATGTGATTGCTATCATTTTGGCCTATAAAGCCTGGCAATACTTCAATTCAGTATTACAGCGACTAAGTCTTTGTTTCATTATCAGCCGCACCACACCAAGAATCGTTGATGCACCATTGAGGCACATTTCTACGATGAGGTACTGAGCATGTTGGTTTCCTTTGTATGTGTAAAAATATCCAATACAATCATGTTGGAAGGATGTGACCATGCAGCTCATTGATTACCAAAAATATAAAACTTAAAATCATTAACACTCCATTGACACTCACCTTAAAGACATACCAACAGTCATTGTATACTCAACAATTGTTTACAAAATTGCCTACAGTTGTTATTGATAGCAAATATATCATTTCAATGTATAATCATCTGCATTGAAAAGCTTCACAGTTTCTCAATTTCTGATCAACCACTGTACTCATTATCTCAACGATATATGACACAGGTCTACCACGTTCCAACACTCTTGTCCGGCATTTTAATGTATGTCGACCCATATACTACTTTTTGCAATATACAGCCTGACTTTCTCAAGTTTCATCATCCAGCTACTTTTCCTCAATTTCCATTACATAGCATACGCAATTTTCCAAACCTCAATGTTGTGCGCCAGATCTGTGCAGGGAAGTATTCACCTGAATGCATGGTCGTATTCAGCATGACAGCCATCACTGATACTGGCTCCTATTACACATTGACCACTCCTTCTATATCTCTTATATCATCACTGACTTAAATTTGGTTAGTACATTTTATCTCTAATTTAGTTGTTGCTTTCCGACATAAGAGTAACAGGCTAGACAATATTCGATTCATTGGTATTCTATCAACTTGATTTGGAGTCTAGGTTATTCGCATGGCTCGTAAAACCCTTGCACATGCATAGACAAATTATAATATCTCCCAATTTGGTTACTGAAATCAACATAAAGCTGCCTGTTAGAAAAGTTGATACCTGTATTGCTTTTCAGAGAGAGGCGTCATGAAAAATATGAATTTGCCTATATCCTCCTCTGGCGACCCATGAGCCATCACCATTTCTTTGTTCGCAACCAATTTGTATAAGGTAATTGATTATGGAGGGTATATGCACGGGCAAAACCTTATGGGTTCAACTGGATTCATTTTCTTGCTTGGTCACGAATCTGGCTCAATGTAGGGTGGGAAACAGTGTATACATTTGTGTGAGTGTGGTTTCACAGAACCTAGCGCCATATGAAAACCTACAGGTTGAGATGTCCCTCGTGGCATTTGTGATTTTCCGGGTATGATATCACGAGTCTTCACAAGCTATCCATCTGTTGTCTGTGCAGATGCGACTTCATCTTAGACAATTTGCAGCTATTGACAGCCGGAACTATCATTTGGGTCATCCTGTACTTCGTACCTTTCTCATGCAAGGTGGCGGCCAAGTCTCCCCATCCAGGGCGCCTCAACTCGTGAAGATTCATCTGCTGTTGCTTAAAACTCTCAACGCATTGCTGTACCGTTTTGGAGATTGTGCCCATTACCCAGCTGGGTTCATTATCTTCCCTCAGCATGGCCAGTACTGTATCTTCTTTGTCATGATGCTAGTTTAGGTGATCCTCATCATTTTCGGATCTTGCACTATCACTCCAACAATCTCCGATAGCATTCAACATCTACTTCAATGATTTTTCGGTCTGTCTGGTTGTGAATCCTCCCTTTTCAGCATTTCGGATATCTTCCTCCTGTTGCTTAATCACTGTCTTTGCCACTTCGACCTGCTTTCTTGCGACAGCAGCCTCTCTATCAACAATATCCTTGATCCATTTCTCTTTCTCTTTGTTCTTTTAATTCTGCATTTCTCATCTTTTATCTTCTGTAAGCTTCTTTTTAGATTGTTTACTGTGCAGTGATCCTAGAGCTCAGACTCTTTCTGCTTTCCACCCAGTCTTTCGGCCACATGCTGGATGAAGTTGTCCGTTGGATTCCATTTTCGATGTGCTGAATTATCCCACCACCAGCCGCAAAGAGTTCCTTTTCGGAGCATTGACCGTTGTATTTTCCATTGACTTTGTTGTTGGGGAAGATGTTGGATGTATGATCCCGGTGATATCTTGAGCCAATCATCAGCAGACCTACTTTCCAACAAACAGTTTCTGTTTTATGCCTCACAAACATTTGATTTCGGAGGTAGTTCAGAACTATTTATCTGTATAACAAAACTCACCACATCAGACCAACTTCCTGCAAATTGCAGCATGGTAGGAAACCCCTGCAATCTGCAGGTGTACGCTGTACGATTCATCTTGAGTAGAATGTGCATGTTGTCTGTTATCCATTGGATTTTGACTTGAAGCTGACTATATATTCCTTATAACTTCCCACTTCTATTCATTATCATCTTGCTCTCAATGTCCACCCCAACAAATTATCACTGCATAAAGACCACAGGCAGGAGGGTGTAGATCCAAATCGCACTGACCGACAGCAACTTCAGCCATTGCACTACCCGATGGGACACTGCAACAACACAATGACCAGTGAATGGACCGCAACTCTGATAATACAGGCACTAAAAATAGGACCAAACACGCACCTTGCAGCATAGTCAGCACAATCAGCAGTGACAAGAGTAACAAGCAGCTAGCGATAAGATGTGAGTAAATCCAGATTCAGGTAGACTGCCATCAACTAACAATATAATTTACAGCTGGTGCATAGACAGAGCTTCGCAACCACATTATAGCTGTCCCGATTTTGAAACCCCCATGGTTGACATATCCAGTTGTCTACACAGTCGGCAACATCAAACATCATGAAGTTGTCTGGTATGGTATATTTGCGTGCAGATTACGTGAATGGCGTCCCTGTAAGCGGACAAATCCGGCTTCAAGCACATCAGAAAAGGCTATGGAAGGTTATATGGTAGAGTTACAAATCAAAAATCTCATTTTTAGAAACAGCAACTAATTTCTTGTAGCTTTCAACATGTCTGCTACTATTGCAAGGCAAGGAGATCAGGTACAGCTAAAAAGTCCAAAATGTGCGACGCCTTCAATATGGACAAAACAGCTATACGAAGGTCTTTGTGTGGTTCAATCCAGCCAACCCAGTTCCTGATGGAGCAACCCCACAGCGAAGGCTGACAAGTGAAGAAGCGGGGAGTTGAGATTAGTGAGCTTAGATATGTGAAGGCTGCGATAGAAAGACACCTGGCAATGGTTCATGAATTTCAAATAAACGGGTCCCTCCATTGACAAAATGTCACTGCACCGAATCTGCTGACACACTGGAGGTGCAAAGAAAGAGGTGTGCCATCCGCAGACCCCACACCACCTTCCCGAGGAATGTCACCTGCGCCACTGAAGGACTCTGCGGGAGCTCAAAGTTTGCAAAGTGATGGTTTCCTATCCAGATCTGTGTAAATACATTGTCCAATTCTGAATGCTCAATTGTTCAATTATAATGTGTACGACGTGGATCGCAAGCTCGATAAAGATAGTATTCCAGATTTGCTGACCAATGAAGGAATATCCACTGGTTAGTACAATATCTGCTGCATGGTAATGCAGTTGACATCCATTTGGCAGTTGAGAGCAGCCTATTGTGCACACCTGGAAGTGAAGACGCACATCAACAGAAAGAAATGGAATTTTTCAGTTTATTATTATCTACAAATAGCCTGCACTTCAAAGTAAATTTTGAAGAATAAATATGTGTATAATTCAAGAATAATGTAGTGATAAAACTGAAAAGACATGCAAACGACAGAATGGCTACTACAACAACATTACTGACATACTGTGCCAAATGAACTAATCACATATTGCGGATACAACCATGGCAAAATGAGCTTCAATGAAGCATCAACAATATCTGGTCTTGTATGTCCAACAATTCAAACGTAATTTGGTTGCTAATGTGGGCAATGAACATATTGGTTTGCTGTATGAGGCAAAGAGCTACTGACACATTCCCTGCCCCATGGTCATAATGAGCGTCAACTAGTGTTATCAACTGGTCCGGATATCCCGCCAGCGGTCAGCATTTGGACCGCAAAAACGGGTCGGTTCGGTTCCACATCTGTTTAAACACCCGACCCACCAACTCTTTTTGGGTGAAACCCCGACCCGTAACAGTCTACACGCGGGTTTCACAGTGATTGGCTAGACCAGTCAGATCCAATCACCGGTTCCGCATTTCGGGTTTCACATTTATGATCGCATTCAGCTATGTTACTGTTGATCGTAAAATATTGACATTGGTACATCACTATCCATTTTCAATGTATTGGCCGCCTCAATGATCAAAACAGAGAGTCACATGCACCCTACAGCATCCTGAAAATGTGCGTCAACAGAGCATCAACGACGTTGAGTCTTGCATCTTAGGTAATATGAGTGGCACTTAATCACAACTATCCATAAACAATGTAATGGCAGCCTTTATGGGCAAATATGGATGCAATATTCCCACCACATCCTCCGGGACAGTAACATCTCATTTCATTTACAGAGCTACCGCTAAGTGTTCTTGAGCCTTTTAGCATACAAAAACAGGCAAAACCATATATATAGACAATAACGGCCACATTGCGCTGAAAATAATCATGTTGGAAGGGCAACAATCCTTGACACTCAATTTCATGATGGGGCAGGGAGCATTTCACTTTCTCTTTTCCCTATAAAGGTTACCAATATTTCATTTATGACCATGTGCAATATATCGCCCACTGGACTACCCAAGATACATGACCAAGAATTGTTGACGCTCCAGTGATGCACATTTGCATGATGGGGCACAGAGCATTTCACTTTCTCCTTTGCCTATAATGGATGCCAATACTTCGTTTATGACTGTGTGCAACCTATCGCCGACAAGATTACCCAAGATACGTATCCAAGAATTGTTGACATTCTGTTGACGCACATTTTCATGATGGGGCATGGAGTGTGTTACAATCTCTTTTGCCTATATGAGCAGACAATACTTCGTTTATGACTACGAGCAACCAATCACCCCACAGATGACCCAAGATACATGACCAGGAATGGTTGACGCTCTATTGACGCACATTTTCATGATGGGGCAGGGAACGTTTTACAGTCCCTTTTGCCTATAACGGCAGCCAATAGTTTGTTTATGACAATTCGCAACCTATCCCCCCCAGATTACCAAAGATATATGACCAAGCATCATTGACTCTCCGTTGACTCTCAGTTTGACATGGAGGTATCCTCATCATGCAATAATTTGATTTGGCATAGTCTATCAATCACGTCGATTTCGCAGCCTTTCTAGCGTTTTTATTTACTCTCTTCTTGATCACTACATTGTTCTTTAATAATATATATAGATATATCCTGTAAAATGTACTTTACAGTATCCGCGAATTCAGGATAAGAATAAACACCAAAATGCCCTGCCATTCGATCAATGCTAGTCATCACTGCCAGATTTGCTCAATAGGCTGCTCTGGTCTTCAAAATAAATGTTAGCTGCATTACCACACAGCAGATAGTGTACTAACCAGTGGATGTTCCTTCATCAGGCAGCATATCTAGATGAAAATCTGCATCGTGATCGCTATCCTTGGCAGAAATATCGAAGGTAAATGATTCAGCACACTGAAGTGATTTATGTGAATACGGGTATCTGGCAGGCAAATTGACGATTTCGAGACTTTGGGAACCGGAACTATTACCGGTTCAGACTGGTGAGGTTCCCGGCACAGGTGGCGTCGGCGCTGGAGTTGGCTCTCAATTGCCTCCGGAGTCTGCTCTGGAGTATGCTGTCTGCGTCGGTTCGGTGGAGGTGTACCTGATTCTTTGCATCACCTGCGTGTCTGCTGAATGTTTGCAGTGCAATTTTGGCAAGAGAGGCATCCGGGCGTGTGGTTTTGACGAAGCATAGCCGGGTGTCTTTGTTTCGCAGCCTTCAACTTTTATGCCCAACAAACTCAACACCCAGCTTCTTCTCTTCTCAGACCTTGTCGCGAGGTTTCTTGATTAGGCACTGGGTTTCCTCTATTGCGGCACAGCAAAACCCTCCTTTGGCCATTGTGGCCATGTTCAAGGCCAGGCGCATGTCAGACTGTTCCAGCTGAACACAACCTCCTTGCGTTGCCATCGTAGCAGACATGTTGAATACCTACAAGAAATTAGTTGCTGCTTCAAACAATGAAATGCGGCCATTACTTCAACCATATACACTTCTGTAGCCTCCTCCAAGGCGATTGAAGACTGTTTCATCCAGTCTCGGGGATGCTTATCACGAATTTCGTCCGCAAAAATTTCAGAGCTTACAACATCATGATGTTCGATTTCGTGGACTTTGCGGAGAATTGCCTTGGTCGACCAGGGAGGTTTCCCGTTACGGGCAGCGTTGAATTGGTCACGTAGCACTTGGCGTACACCCGCTGCATGGTATCCGGTCAATTGATGGCCGTTGACCAAGCTATGGATAAACTCACATCCAACTGCATGCTGCTTCTTATTTGTGCTGCTTCCAGTCTTACGGATGATCTTTAAATGTGCATCATGGGTCATATTTTTGGTAGCTTCATTGGCAGTGTCACGGTGGACTCACTGGTGTCTGCGTTCTTGCTGTGTGCCAATAAGTGACGTATTTATGGATGCACCAGCCAATCCGCTGGATTTGGATCCGCTCTGACCTGGCTCAGGTGGTTGGGTATCCATGATTCGCTGAAGTGGAATTGCAGAGAAAGTTGATAACGAAAAGAAGTGGAAAGTCCTGAGGATTCTATAGTTAGTGTCATGTCAGAATGGAATATTTAGGTGCCAACATGTGCGTTATTCTCACGATGAATCCTCCTGCGCATTCCTGCAATTTGCAGGGGTTTCCCACAGCCCCGAGATGTGCAATATGTCGGTCCATTGTTGTTTGTTTGTTTACAGGGATAAATTGCGGTGTACGACAGCTGAAATCACCTGATTGATAGATATAAATACGCCACTGTTCGAATGATAGGAAGTCGCCTTCTGCTTGTCTCGAAGAATCCCCGGGATAATACATGACACTGATCATAAAAATCAGGTTATGTTGTACAGTTAGCCTAACTATTCCCGATTTACTGACAGTCAGAAGGGAGGTTTTGATTTGTTCTAGTTGAGTAAACATACTCACCTTGACATAAAAGACGCAGCTTGCCTGCATATTGTCCATATCTTGCAACATCCAACATCTCGCCCAACAAAGTCAATGCAAACTACAATGGTCAATGCTCCGAAAAAGAACCTTTCGCCACTTCCAGTGGGCAGATACGACAAATCGACAAAGTGGTCTACCCAATGACATCATCAAGCGAATGAAGGCTAGAGCGGCTTGGACGCAAAATGAGTGCGAGCCATTGGTGCATTGCGGAAATTAAGATCCGAAAAGAAGCTTGCGGCGGAGAAATGAAGAGAAATGCACTTCTTATGCAAGAAAGAGAAAGAGAAATGGATTGACGATTGAGTTGATAGAGAAACTGCTGGGGCATGAAAGCGTGTTGAAGACGCAGAGGCTGCAGTTCAGCACGAGCAAGAAGATATGAATCATGCTGAAATCACAGGATTTACGAACAAAGAGCCCGAAAAGTCATTTGATGAAATGATGGTTGGTATCGGAGACAGTCTGAGTGATCTTGCACATCCCGATGATGGGGAGGATGGAGAAGATGGGGATGAAGACACCGAGCAGGGCAAGCTGAGCGAAGATGACGAACCCGGCTGGTTGATGGGCGCAATCACCAAAATGGTCCAGCAGCACATGAAGATGTTTCAACAGAAGACGATGAAGCTTGACGAATTGATACAATCAGGATGGGAGGATGCAGCCGACAAGTTCCGTGAACGAGATGAGATGTATGGCACATCCAAATTGATGGTGGTCGCCGTCGTTCAACCGCAAACGGATCATGATGCTGTGACACCTCCACCGACAACATTTGGAGAGCTGATACAGTACTTTGAGATTGTCCGCGGAAAATCGCAAATGGCGCAAGGGACTTCTCGACCAGGAAGTAGTCATATACGGTTAGGTTCGATGTAGCCGCAGTCGAACACGAGCGTATCCGTTCTTGAGCCCGACGCAGCGCGCAATACGTCACCTCTGTTGAAAGCAAACCCTGATGAACCAGTAAGCTGTTACCCCTACATATAGCCTGCAGCTAATCACCATATAGATCTCGGAATCAGACGAAGACGTGGAGACGGCTCTTGCATCTGCGCAGGAATAGATAGGCAAATTGGCATTTTTGATGTCATATCTGGGTGAAAAGCAATGTGTTTACTACTTTTGTTATGTGTCAGCTTTTTCTTGATTTCTGTGACCAAATCGTGGGACATGAGAATTCGTCTGTGCATGCGTAAGGATCGAACGCACCATGTGAAAGTTCTAGAATTCAAATCACGTGGAAAAACAGAGAAAACTTTTGATTTGTATCTGCAGGCGACTGTTAAGCGACGAAGCTACAGCTAAAATAGGGACAAAATATAGTAACAAAATTTAAGTGAGTGATGTCACACATGTCATAGAAAGTGTGGTCAGTGCTCAAGACGAATCTGTCTCAATGACGACCGTCATGCAGACTTCATTCAAGTATCCTACTGCATAACTCTCTGCACAGACCTCGTGCACATGGTTGAGATATTTGAAATTACTTATGGTGTGTCATGGAAATCGTGGAGAAGGAGCTGGATAAGGAAAGGTAGGGAAGTCAAGCTATATTTACCAAAAAGGATTGACTTGAACCACATGCCGCAAATTGCCGGCCGAAAGCGCCGGAATGTGATAAGGCCACATCACCTCTCAAACAGATTGCGTGGACAGCACTTGTTCAAAAATTGAGAGGTAACACGACTCCTGGACGTAAACGATACTACATACAAACGCAATATTGGATTTCAATAATGTGAATATGATTGGTTGCATACAATTATTGAGTGTACAAAGGCTGTTTCGATGTGATTAATGTGAGCGTCAACAGAGTGTCAATGATTTTTAGTCTTACACATTCGGCAATCAATGGGCTGCATTGTCACATCCTTCCAAAGTGAATGTATTGGTCAGTGTTATAGTGAAAATGGCAAATAAGATGCTCGTTGCCACATCCTAAAATTGAGCGTCAATGATTTTTCTCAGTTCATTAGGGAAAATCGAGAGGGCTACGCGTTGACATTTACTCATAATCCAACTATTGGCCGCCTTTCTATGCAAATATGGTTTATGACAAGAAAGCCACTATGTCCTAAAAATGAGCATCAACGCAGTGTCAACGACTTTTGGCCTTGAATTATAGAAAATGGGATGGCTGTGCGGCACTGTGAATCCGGAATCGAAGCATCAGCCGCCTTTCTATGCGAAAACCGTTGCGACAACATCCCTACTATGTCCTAAAAATGAACGTCAACGGAGAGTCAACAACTTTTAGCCGTGCATCTTGGAACATCCAATGGCTCAGCGGCGACATTAAGCCATAATCATACTATCGGCCATCTTTCTAGGTGAAAATTGTTATGACAACATGGCGACTATGTCCTAAAAATAAGCGTCAACGGGGGGTCAAAGATATTAGGCGTTGCATTGGGGGAAATTGAATAGCGGGGCTGCGACATTCAGCCATAATCGTACTATCGGCCGCCTTTTTAGGCAAAAGAGGTTGCGACAACATGGTGACTAGGTCCTAAAAATGAGCATTAACATAGCGTCAACGATTTTTGGCCTTATATCTTGGAAAATGCAAAAGCTGTGCTGCAACATTCAGCCATAATCGTACTATCAGCCGCCTTTTCAGGTGAAAGAAGTTGCTACAACATCGCTACTATGTCTTAAAAATGAGCGTGAACAATGTTAGGCCTTGCATCTTGGAATATGCAAGAGCTGTGCAGCGTCATTCAGCCATAATCGAACTATTGGCCGCCTTTTTAGGCGAAAGGAGTTGCGACAACATCGCTACTATGTCCTAAAAATGAGCGTCCACTGAGCTTCAACTACTTTTGGCCTTGTATCATGGAAAATGCAAGGGTTGTGCGGCGACATTCAGTCATAATTAAACTATTGGTCACCTGTCTAGGCGAAAATCTTTGCATCAACATCGCCTCTATGTCCTAAAAATCAGTGTCAACGCAGCGTCAATGACTTTTTGCCTCGTGTTCTGGAAAATTCATGGGCTGTGAGGCGACACTGAGCCATAATCGAACTATAAGCTGCCTTTCTAGCCAAAAGTGTATTCCACAATATTGTCACTACGCTTTAAAAATGAGAGTCAACAGAGCGTCAACGATTTTCGGCCTTGCATCTTGGATGATCAAGGGGCTGTGCCACATTACTCATTCATAATCAAACTATCGGCCGCCTTACAATGCAAAAATGGTTGCGACAAGATCGTAACCCCGTGGCTGAATGAGAGTCAACAGAGCGTCCAACAAGTGTCGACGATTGTTGATGTTGCATCTTGAATCAACTAACGGCAATTGAACGCAGATAACCAATAATGAACCTATTGGCAGCCTTGATTGGCTAAAATGCTAGTGACGATATCGCATCCTCTTCCTACAATTGAACACTCACGCAGCGTCAACAATATTTGTGGAGACTGAAAACGCTACACAGCAATGAACTGCATTGTGCTGTTCTTAAATTCAGTTTTATACGGTCAGTCTTTGCAATCTGACTTTGTATACAACTTCACAAATATGAATGCAATGTCTCACAGATCTGATTTTTTTGCTTCTAGCTGTATAGTCAATAATACAGAACACGCAATTTGCTCTACGGTAACATTACTTTCGGCAGTCCGCGCAGTTGAATTATCCTGCTTTCTAATTCTTACCGCCATGTCGGATTCAAAATCTTGGAACATCTCTTTGCTCGAGGTAATGATCACTCCAAAAACAAACCTGTTTTCATTCGGAATTTAAGCGACCTTCCTTTACAAATCATATTTGATGATTGGTGGGCTTCAATGAATGTAGGCTGGAAGCGACCTATTGCCTGGAATAATTCTAGCGATGCTCCTTCGTGGCGATTCTATTTACACTGTGGAATTGAGGAGACTGGCAGCCCTGGCATCATATGTATCGTTTGTCATCAAGTTCTTCGCCATCCATCAGAACATGGGACCAGCTCAATGGGGAAACACTTGCTGGCCCAAGCTCACATCACAAAGTTGAAAGAATTAACAGAGTCAGAGGTGACTGAATTGACATGTTCGATGGTCGATGAAACAGCATTGGCCATCCTGAAGAGGCAAGGAAGTTGAGGATTCAGAATAGTATGTTTCCAGAGTCGAATGATATTTGATATCCACTTTATTCCATATTGACCGAAATGTCAGACAAAACAATCCAAACTGGCAGCTAAGGGCTTTGAAGCGTCTGAATTTCACCAAGACGCGTGGAATCGCTACCTCATGGTAGGATATCTTTTGGCTCATCTCCCATGGAACACAATATTGAATCTGGCGCTATGACGGTCATGTAAAGCATTACGTGATGACCTAGTACTGCCATCCGCTACGAACCTTATCAACATTTGCTGAAGGGAATAAGCACTGACAGTGGATGCAATTGAGAAGCAGTTGCCGTCAGGAAATAAAGTTAATTTAGCTTTATAAGAATGGACAGCAACAAAGAAACTAGCCATAACGTCGGTCATTGCATACTATATGGATCAAAATTGGGCATTGGGTCAAGTTCAACTGACTTTCAATGAGGTTGATCACCGATTCTTTTCCGCTTTCAAAAGCTAAATGAGAATAACAGGTCGAAGCCGATCATACTGGAGCTATGCTAGTCGTACATTACAAGGATATGCTTGATCGTTTTTAGCTTACCGATGGCCATTTGCTTGGTATCACGACTGTTAATGCTTACTCACATTACTTGATGACACGCGAGCTGCAATCCACACTCGAGGCCTCGGGAATTGAGTGACCTGCATTGAGGAACCATATATCATGCCTGGCGCAGGTCATACAGCTGACTTTTGGTGCATTCACGAGCTTTCTTGGTGTAAAAGCCCGCACCAAATCTTGGGAAGCCCATCAGGGCAATGAGCAATTTGGAGAGAATGAAAGTATAGACATCGGGAAGAGTCAGAGACTTTGAAAAGAGGGCAATGCTAGAATCAACGAAGTGTTGGCCATGAGACCAGGTTTAGTGAAGATAATTGAGAAAGTAGGTATTTCACAATATTTTGAAAGTCCTGAAACTGATCTTCATATAGCAGAGGATGCTTGCTGTATTGATTACGCTGACACCTGGTAGCCAAAACAACTTGGTTGACTGTCCAAAAGCCAAAGTTTGCATCACTGTAGTGGCGATTATGAATGCAAAGACACGTTGGAGCTCAACACTGGACTGCCTCAAGCACATACTGTTTCCAGGAACTCACATGCAAGTGGCTCCAAAATCGAAAATACACTGATTACCTGCCACATTTCACAACTCAAGAGGGCTGAACCATTGTGAAGTATGTCATGGAAGTGTTGAGGCCATTCCGGTATTGGACCCGGTGGATGTCGAAGAGGCATACAGTCATATTGCATCAGCTCATCACAGTATACAACAACATGATCGATCACATGGATTGCGTCATGCGAGCTTTTGCCAAGCAGAAGACTCCATGGCAGGAAGACTTGTTCTTCGCTGTGAAGTTAGCTTGACAGAAGGTGTCCAAAAACTACGCTGAATTGACTCCAACAACGGGCATGATTCTCATTCCTGCACATATCCTTGATCCGTTCCAGCAGTTGCAATCGCTTAGAAAGTGGGACAAGGGAATGCATAATAATTATGAGAACACGACATCCTATAATACGCAATACCAGGAAGCTTTTCTGAAGTAAGTGGGGAATGAATACTGTGCTTAAGGTCGACGTGTGACGATCAATAAACTCGAAAGCTTCCCAAGCAGCAATTTTGGCCCCTTTGCAACGGCTTCTCGATCCTGTCAATCATCCTTTGATACATATGATTTGTCCAGTGATGATGAGGAATACTTATCGTCTACCAATGTGGCAGAGACAACACCTGGAGAAAGTGCTCGTGCAGCACATTTATTGACCGCAACCAGGTTCTATTTCAATTCCCCACCTAACGCACGAAAGCACTGCATCCGAATTAATCCAAATCTCAATCAGTACCACTCCAACCCAATGGAGAGTAGCAGTACATTTAGGTTACTGAATATTACTGACCTGTGGCGGCAACAGGAGGAAACGCACTCAAAGTACACTGATCTCTCCAGTGTGGCGCGCAACATATTCTGTATCATACCACATGGTGTCAGAGTGGAGGCCAGTTTTTCCGTTGGGCGAGATATTATTGGCTGGAGACAGTCAAAAAACACAGGTGAGACCCTTTGCGAAAACGTTGTTGTGAGGCAGTTTGCAAGAGCCGATAACGCGATTTTTGCGGGCGAAAACCCAGTATCGGATAAGACAAGACCTGAAAACGACTCGGAAATGAAGAATGAGGCGGAGGATTGGTAATTTCACCGAATGGCCAAGGTCCACGACATTTTAGAGCTGAGCTAGGGCAGCCAAAACCAACATGCTACGGACAAAGAGTCGCACGCTCAAAACAAGCTGATGTCAGGCGTTGAATATATTTCAGACACGGAAGTGGTAGTCAAAGCTTCCCGGTCACTCTTTCAATCTGATGATGCGGCTGCATTTATATTGTCAGAAAGATCACCTTTCTCGCCAGGTTTGTCCGCAAAGGAACATCCTGGATGATGAACTCAAATATTGAATGTCCGCCGAATGCAGCGAATCAACCGTCATCCAGTTAAAAGCGACAAGGTTAACGCTCCTGAAAGTATTTTGGACAATGAAAATTGGCTAAACTGGAATGGCGACTTGGATAATCCAAATGACAGCGAAGATGATTGCACAGCAGACGAAGAATCAGACATAGAGCACAATAATGGCATCGAGGATCCGGAATGCCCAGAGCAGCAGGATGTGGGTGCGGCGCCAGATCTTCACGGATTTGTTCGGCCAACACGGAAGTCTACGAGACAGGCTGAAAAGGTGTTGGTGACGGTCAATGCAGTAGAAACGAGGAGAAACAAAGAAATGAAGACAAAGTACCACTGAATGCGTCAATGGATCACCCGATTCTTGATGTAGCTTGATGGAGAGATTCAGGAGGCGATATATTATGAGCGAATGGTAAGAAGTAGCTTGGGAATATCTTTTCATAAACAGATGTATAGCAGGCGCAATGAATCTTTTTGCATTATACATCATTTTTAGTCATGTGAGAGTGAACAGTGCAAGATTATTACACCGCTTGGCTTTGCCACTGGGCCGAGTCTCAATCAGTTAGAAAGACAACTGATAAAGTCAAATCATAATTAAAACAATTATTAACGCCAGCAGATATTGAATGGGCAATACATTAAAATGAGCATCAACCGAGCGTCAACAATTTGTGGTGTTGTAAGTATGGTAATTCACCAGTGACTAGTGTTAGCAACGGGTCCAGGTAACCAGCCAGCGGGCCGGGTTTGGACCGGAAAAACAGTTCGGGTCGGTTCCAGAACCGTCCAAAAACCTGACCTGCTGCTTCTTGGCAGGCCAAACTTGGACCCATACCGGTTAAGTCGCGGGTTTTGGTGGGTTTGGCGAGACCCGTCGGTTCCAATCTCCGGATTTGCATTTCGGCTTTTCTGCTTTTGATCGCATTCAGATATCCTACTGTTAATCGTAAAAGATAGATATTTGTACATCTGTGTCATTTTTCAACTTATTGGCAGCCTGCAGAATGAAAACAGTATGAGATATGCTCCCTACCTGATCCTGAAAATGAGCGTCAAGGAGTGTCAATGATTTTTGGTGCTGCGTCCTGGGTAATCTGAGGGGCGACAGGTTACTGATAGTCATAAACGCAGTATTAACTGCCTTTATGGGTTAAAACGAAAGCAACACGCCCCCTGCCCCATCTTGATAATGAGCGTCAACAGAGCGTCAATGATTTCTGGCCTTGCATCATGGTTAATGAAAGCGCGATACAACAGATATTGTCTATAAACCAAGTTTTGACTGTTTTCATAGGCTAAAACGCCCAACAAACACTCTGTCGCAGCTTTGTAAATAAAATAAGTTGTTACTGTCTGGACGGCTGTCGCGAGAACATACCATGCCTATGTGCCAAAAGAAGCTGCCAAATCAGTCTTTATAGATGCTTATGATTTAGCGCCATATATGTAACCGAAGATGCAAGACCAATAATCGTTGACACTCCGTTGACACTCATGGTCATAATGCGGCATGGAGCATGCCGCTATTTCTTTGCCCGACAAAGGCAGCCAATACTCCATTTATGATAGCCCACAGTGATTAACAACTCTGATTACCAATGATACAAAACCAAACATCGTTGACCCTCCGTTGACACTCATTTTGATGATGGGGCAGGGAGCATTTCTGTTTCTCTTTGTCCTACAAAGGCGGCCAATACTCCATTTATGAAAGCTCACAGCCATTCCCAACTCTGATTACCAATGATGCAAAAACAGAAATCGTTGACGCTCTGTTGATGCTCATTTTGATGATGGGGCAGGGAGCATGTCGCTACCTCTTTGTGCTATAAAGGCGGCCAATACGCCAGTTATGTCAGCCCACAGCCACTTACAACTCTGATTACCAATGATGCAAAACCAAAAATCATTGACAATCCGTTGACGCTCATTTTAATGTATTGTCTAGTCAATATCTGCAGACAGCAATAATTGTATCCATAATTATTTAAAATTATTAGCTCCCATTCGGATTGATTTAGTAAGGGTCCCATGGGACAGCTTGGCGCAGTGATATTCTTGCACCGGTCGCTCTCATATATTGAAATTTATATATCTCGTTCAATCAGGCATTTTACCTGCTGTATTACTGTTTATGAACAAATATTTACATGGGACTGCTCATTATTCTCCCAAAAACTTTCTCTAAGTGGCATTCTTGGTCAAACAAGATAAAGATCCAGGTGAAAAATCATTTACGCATGCTGTCCAACTTTCTCTTGTTTCCCTTATTCCTTCGCGTCTCCATTGCACTGACAGTCATAATCACCTTTTCAGCCTGTCTCTTTGACTTCCGTGTAGGCCGAATCAATCGGGGAACATTCGGTGCAACACTCACATCCCGCTGCACTGTAGGTTCTGAATCCGTGATGACATTGTCTTGCTCTAGATCAGATTCATCGTCTGCCTCACAGTAGTCTTCACTCACAGTTGGCTTATCCAGGTCACCATTCCAGTAAAGCCAATTTTCGGTATCGGGAATACTTTCTGGTGCACTATCCTCATCACTTTCCGCCGGATGACGGTCGATTTTCTTGATTCGGCTTACATTCAATATTTGAGTTCGCCCACCAAGGAGGTCCTTTGCAGACAAAGTAGGTGGCTGAGGTGATCTTTCCTACAATTTAAATGCAGCTGCACCATCATGTTGAAAGTTTGTCCAGAATGCATTAACGATCTCTTCAGTATCCGAAATGTATCCAATGGCTGTCATTTGCTTGTTTTGAGCGTGTGATTCCTTCTGGGTAACATGGAGGTTCGGGCTGCCCTGCCACATCTCCAAAAAGTCATGGAGCTTGGCCATTGTGTGCAATTTCTTTTCCTCTGCTTCTCTCTTCAGTTCTATGTCATTTTCAGCTTCGGTTGTATCCAATACTCAATTATCGCCTGCCAATATCCTGTTATTCACAGGTGCATACTGCCTTACAACGACTTTTTCGCGAAGTGTCTCGCCTAAGGTTTTTGACTGCCTCCATCCGATAACGTCTCGCCCAAGGGAACAACTAGCCTCCACCCCAACACCATGTGGTATGATAGAGAATATGTTGCGTGCCACATTGGACAGATCGGTGTACCTTGAGTGTGTTTCTTCTTGCTGGTGCCACCAGTCAGTGATATCGGGCAACCAAAATGTACTGCTAATCTCAATAGGGTTGGAGTTGTAGTCATTACGATTTGGATTGATTTGCCCCCAATACTTTGGTGCTTCAGACGGTGTATTCAAATATAGCCTTGGGGATGTCAATAAGCGTGCTGCACTATCTCTGTGTCCAGGTGTCATCTCAGCCACATTTTTACGTGTTGAGTATTCATCATTATCGCTGGACAAATGGTATGGATCGAAAGATGATTGACCAGAACCAGAAGCCGTTGTGGAGAAGGGGTTGTTGCTTGCATCTCTTTCGGGTTTATTGACAGACAGTCCCCGGTGTTTGTCACAGTATTAGTTCTCCACATATTCCAGCCACGACTCCTGATATTGCATGGTATACGAACCCTCGTTATTAGGATTGAGATTAATTCCCTTGTCCCACTTCCTAATTAATTGCAGCTTCCGGAAAGGATCAAGGACATGTGCTGAAATAGGAAGAAGGCCGGTTGTTGGAGTAATGTCAGAATAAAATTTGGACAGCTTCTGTCGCGCACACTTTACGGCGGAATATAAGTCTTCTTTCCATTTGGTCTTCTGCTTCGCCAAAGCTCCCATAACGCCATGCATATGATCGAACATGACATTGTATACCGCGATGACGTGATGCAGAGGAACTGTATGCCGTCTCAACATCCACAGGGTCCAGTATCGGGATGGCCTTAAGACTTCCATGATGTACTTGATGATTGTCCATTCATCTTGTGTTGTGAAGAGTGGCCTGTATTCGCTGTATTTTGGATTCATGAGCCACTCACGGGTGAATTCTCGTAATCGGTAGGCTCACTCAAGCAACTCTACAGTTGAATTCCACCCTGTTTTCACATCCATAATAGGTAGTGCGGCGATTTGTACTTTGGCTTTTTGACAGTAAATGAACTCGTTTCGACGACCAGGTGTCAGCGTAATCAATACCGCAAGCATTCGCTGCTGTACAAATGTCAGTTTCAGTACTTTTAAAAATTCTTCAAATACGTACATTCTCAATTATCTTTGATCATCCTGGCTTCATGGCCGACACCTTGTTGATTCTGTCATTGACTTCCTTTCGGAGTCTTTGACTCTTCCCAATGTCTGTGCTTTCATTCGCTCCAAATTGTTGATCGCACTGATGCGCTTCCCAAGACTTGGTGCAGCCTTTTACCCCGAGACTGCTCATGAATGCACCTAAAGCAAGTTGAATCACGTGCGCCATACATGGTATGTGGTTACGCAAAGCAGGCCATTCGATTCCGGAGGCTTCAAGTGTTGGCTGTAGTTCCCAGGTCATCGAGTAATTTGATGTAGCATGATTAGTCGTAATTCCAAGTAAACAACCGTCGGTAAGCTCAACACGATCAAGAACTTCTATTACCTGTATGGCTAGCTTTGCCCCAGTATGTTGGCCCTTGACCTATTATTATCACTTAGCTTTTATAATAGGAAAAGAAGTGGTAATCAACCTGATCGAACACAAGTCGCACTTCGCGCAATGCCCAATTTCGATCCATCTAGTAAGCAATGACCGACATTATGGCAAATCTATTCGTGGATGTCCACCAGTCTAAAGCTAAGCTGACTTTATTTCTTGATGGCAATTGCTTCTTAATTGCATCCACTGTCAGTGAATATTCCCTCCGGCATATGTTGCTCAGAGTGCTGGCGGACGGTAGCATGAGATCGCTGCGTAGTGCGTTATATGACCGTCGTCGCTGGAGGTTTGATATCGCATTCCATGGAAATTGCGCCGAAACAAATCCTAACGTGAGGTAGCGATTCCATGGGTATTGGTGGAATTCGCCAGTTTCAAAGTCCGTCTCAGCCAATTTAGATCCTTTTGTCTACTTTTACCCTTAATATGGGTAAGGCCTAGATGTCAAATAACAATTTCAATTCCGACCTTAGAATTGTAATTCCTCGACTGCCTTGTTGGTTCAGGACGGCCAAAGCTGTTTCATCGACCGTTGAGTTGGTCAATTCAGATACTTCTGACTGCGTTAATTCGTTTAACTTTGCGAGGTGCGCTTTTGCCAGCAAGTGATTCCCCATTGAGCTGGTACCATGATCTGATGGATGATGAAGAACTTGGTGACAAACGATACATATGATGCCAGGGCTGCCACTCTCCTCTATTCCGCAGTGCAAATAGAATTGCCATGAAGGGGCGTGTGTGGAATTATTCCAAGCAATTGAAAGCTTCGAGTCCACATTCATAGAAGTCCACCAAGTGTCAAATATGATTTGGATAGTAAGGTCGTTTAAATCACAAATAAAGATACGTTCATTATTAGAAGATATCATAACCCCTAACAACGAGGTGTTTATAGATTTTGAATTGGACATGGTGTTAGGAATTTGATTGCCATATAATCCGAATTGAATGGTAGTCCCAAGCAATGATAGCGTGAGATTGTCTGCTGGTTTTTAAATCTTGACTCTGAAGCAACCAGCAAGAAAAAAGTAAAACCTGTGAGACATTGACATGGACGCTGATTTTTAGGAGGCGATAGTGATATTGTTACTAACATTTTTGCCAATAAAGGCAGACAATATAGTGATTATGGTGTGGTACGGTTGCACAGGCCCTTGATTGTCGAAGATGGAAGACCACACATTGTTGACGGTCCGTTGACGCTCATTTTCAGCATGTGATAGCAATATGCGCATTACCATTTTGGCCTATAATGGCGGCTACCGTATCGGTTACGCTATACACTCTTTGCATAGCCCATCAATTATGCAAGATGCAAGACCAATAATCGTTGATGCTCCGTTGACGCTCATTTTTGTGATGCAGCAACGAGTGTGCCCCATCTCTTTTTGGCTAAACAGACGTCCAATCGTTTGTCATTGGCGACGTGGGACTATGCAGCATTCATGGTGCCTAAAAGTGTAAGACTAAAGATCGTTGACGCTACGTTGACGCTAATTTTGAGGAGGTGGTAGCGATATCGTTTGCATCATTTTTAGGAGGTGGCAGCGATATTGTTTGCATCATTTTTGCCGAGAAAGACAGCCACTACACTCATTCTGTGACGATTTCAATGGATAGTCCTGGGATTATCCATGTAAGAAGTCTAAAAATCGTTGAGGCTCCATTGGCGTTCATTGTTATGATGCGGCAACGAGTGTGCCGTGTCCCTTTTTGGCTAAAACGACGCCCAATATTTTATCTTTGACGACGTGGGAGAAAGGAGCATTTATGATTGCTGAAAGTGTAAGACTAACAATCGTTGACGCTCTGTTGACGCCCATTTTTGGGAGGTGGTAGCGATATTGTTTGCATCTTTTTTTGGAGGTGGCAGCGATATTGTTTGCATCATTTTTGCTGAGAAAGGCAGCAAATACACTCTTTCTTTGAAGATTTCAATGAATAGTCCTGGGATTATCCATCTTACAAGTCTAAAAATCGCTGACGCGCTGTTGACGCTGGTTTTAATAATGCGGCAATGAGTGTGCCGAGTCCCTTTTGGGCTAAAACATCTCCCAATAGTTCATCTTTAGCAATATGGGACTATGCAGCATGTATGATTCCAGACAGTGTGAGACTAAAATTCATTAAGGTTCCGTAGACACTCATTTTTGGGAGGTGGTAGCGATATCGTTTCCATCATGTGTAGGAAATGGTAGCAATATCGTGTGGATCATTTTTACAGACAACGGAATCAAATACAATCATTATGTAACGATATGGATGAATAGCCCTGCGATTATGCATGGTGCAAGACTAAAAATCGTTGACGCTCCGATGAGGCTTACTTCGAACATCCAAACCGTCATTGTATGCTCAATCACTGTATGACATGAATCAAATAATGATTATTGACACCCAATGAATCATTTCTATGTTTGATGATATGCATCCAGAATCTTTGTGGCCTCTCAATTTCAGAACCACCACCATACACGTTATCTGAGTGATGGATGACGTAGCCAGTGCGCATTCCTGTGCTTTCGGCCAGCAATTCGCGGGATGTTGATTTGTACGCTAATTTTGGATAAATATAGCCTGACTTCCTCACCTGTCCTGATCCAGCTCCTTTTCCTCGAGTTTCATGATGTACCATAAGCAATCTTCAGTATCTCAACCATGTGCACCAGGTCTGAGCGGAGTTTTATGCAGTTGGACGCATGGTTTAATGCAGCGTGACGGTCATTATACAGACAGATTCGTATCGTGCACTGACCGCTCCTTCTATAACGCGTATGACATCACTCACTTAAATTTTATTAGTCAATTTCGCCACTAATTTTGTTTGTGCTTTCCCACTTAACAGAAATCGTACTGGCGCTATGCAGTTTATTGGTCGTCATGCAGCTCAATGTGGACACTAGAACTTTCGCAAGATACATACCACCCTTGCACATACACAGACGAAGTATCATATCTCACAGTTTGGTCACTGAAATCAAGTAACAGCTGACACATAGCAAAATAGGTTTACGAATTGATTTTCTACTTGATATAACGTCAAAAGTAGCAATTTGGCCATCTATTCATCCGGCGACGCACGCGCCGTCACCATTTCTTCAGCTGAATCCGATATCTATATGGTGATTAGCTAGAGGGGAAAATGCAGGAGTAAAGGCTTACAGGATCAATAGCATTCACTTTCTTAATCTGCGATGAATCCGGCTTCACATCCGGCGGAAGTGACGGTATGTGTTTATTCGACTCCGGTCTCCCAGAACCTAGCCTCAGATGACTACTTCCTGGTGGAGAAGTGCCATGAGGTATTTGCAATATTCCGGGGATGATATGAAGAGACTCCATAAGCTCTCCTACTGTTGAGGGTGCAGGATTTGCTGCGTCTTTGTCCGTATGCGATTTGACGACTGCCGGAACCTTCAATTCAGTAGTGCTGTTCCTCTTATCTTGTTCACAGAAGTAGTCGGCCGCATCCCCCCATCCCAGTTGTGCCAATTCGTCAAGCTTCATCTGCTTCCCCCGACATCTCTCCATGCGCTGCTATACCGTTTTCGAGATTGTGCCCATCACCCAGCCGGGTTCATCATCTTCTCTCAGCTTGCCCTGCTCTGTATCTGCATCATGTTTCCCATCCTGCTCATCGTCTGAACTTGCAAGATCACTCAGACTGTCTCCAATAGCATCCAACATCTCCTCAAACAGTTGTCCGGGCCCCCTGGCGGTCAACCCCCCGCTTCCAGCACTTCCTAAATCTTCCTGCTCCTGCTTAACTGCTGCCTCTGCGTCCTCAACTCGCTATCTTGTCACAGCGGTCTCTCTCTCCACGTAATCCTCGATCCATTCCTCTTTCTCTTTGTCATTCAAAAACGTTTCTTGTCTTCTCTCTGCTGCAAGCTTCTTTTTCGATTGCAAACTACGCAATGATTCTAGGGCTCGGATTGGTTCAGCTTCCAAGCCGCTCTTGCCTCCATACGCTTGATGACGTCGCCGTGTGGATTGATTGGTCGATTTGCCGTACTTGCCAGCTGGAAGTGGTCAAAACGTCTTTTTCCGAGCATTGACTAATACAGTTTGACAATGTTGTTGGGCGAGATGTTGGATGTTGCAAGATCTGGACAATATGGAGGCAAGCTGCGTCTTTTATGTCAAGGTTGGTACGTTTGGTCAACATGAATAAGCAAAATCAACGTTTTGACCGTCACTAAAAAGGGAATAGTTATGCTAACAATACAGTATGACTCGATTTTTAGCGTCAGTTTCTTGTAAGATCCCTGGGATTTCTTGAGACAAACATTACAAGACGTCCTTTCCCGTGAAGAACATCCTGTATATATCAGACAATGGTGAGATTTCAGCGGTCGTAAACCACTCTTAATACCATGAGACAGACAAACAACATCCGACCAACTAATTGCATATCGCGGAACGGTTAGAAACCCCTGCAATCTGCATTGAAACGCAGCATGACTCAAGTTGAGCGAAATGTGCAACATGGCAGTTACGTATTTCATTTTAACTTGTAGCGAAGTATATATTCCTCAGGAATTCCCACTTCTTTTCGTTATCATCTTCCTCTCCTATTCTTCACCAGCAAATCATGGCTTCACAAACACATCAGCCAGGTAAGAACGGCATTGAAGCAGGGGGATCAACGGGCATTACACTCAATACGTCACTCTCCGGCACACAGCAAGAACGCAGAAACCAGTTTTTTGAGCGCAATGCTGCCAACGCGGCCACCAAAAATATGACCAAGGATGCACATTTAAAAATCGTTCGTAAAACTGGAAGCAGCAAGAATACGAAACAGCATGCAATTGGATGTAAGTACATTCATATCATATCACTGTAACTGACAGTCACCTAATGCTATAACATACAGCGGGTATGCATAAGGAGCTCCGTGCCCAATTCATTTCCGCCCATAACGGGAAACCTCCATGGTCTACCAACGCATCTATCCGCACAGTCCGCGAAATTGAACATCATCATGTCGTCGGTTCTGGGATTTTCGCGGAAAAATTTCGTGATAAGCATCCCTGCGAGGGGAAAAACAGGCTTAGATCACCTTAGAGAAGGCTACAGAAGCGTATATGGTGGAGGTCATTGCCGAAACTCATTACTAGATACTGCAACTAACTTCTTGTGGGTTTTCAACCTGTCTGCAGCGATGGCAAGGTAAGGAGTTCGGGTAAAGCTCAAACAGTCTGACATGAGCCTTGCATTCAATATGGCGAAAATGCCCCAAGGTGGGTTTTCTCACGCCACCATAGAAGAAACGCAATATCTCATCAAGAAACCTCGTGCCGAAGTCAGGAAAGAGAAGAAGAGGGGTGTTGAGTTTCCTGGGCATAAAAAGGTGAACTCTGCGATGGAAAGTTACCCAGCTGTGATTCGTCAGAACCAATGAGACGGCTGTCTTCCTCGCCAAGATGGCATAGCGAGGAATCCCCACACACGCTGCAAGCACAAAGGTATGGGTGCTCCTCCACCAGTCCGACGCAGACATCAGACACCAAATCCGCCCCTATCTACGGCTGGAACGCCATCTCCACCTGGAATGCCATCTCCGCCTGGAAAGCCACCTGCGCCACCCGGTCCCACTCAGGGCACCCAAATATCGCATACTGACAATTTGCCCGCCGCAAATGTGGATTCACGTGTTTCTCTTCCCAAAACTCAAGGTGTCAGTCTTGATGCATTCGCTGAGGATAGCTTAAAAGATGATGATTCTGATCCAGAATTGCTTACTGAGGAAAGAGCATCTTGTGGTTAGTACACTATCTGCTGTGTCCAAATGCTGCTAAGATACATTTTGAAGACTAGAGCAGCCTATAGAACGTATATGTTGGTGGAAACGAGCATTGAGTGAATGAAATGGGATTTTCAGTGCATTATAATGCACAATTTGCGGACACGTTAAAGTATATTTTAAAGGCTATATTTATATGTATTATTAAAGAACAATGTGGAGATCACTGACAAAGTACATTAAGACGTTAGAATGGCTGCCAAAACATTGTGAATGATAATCTATGCCAACCAGAATTATTGCATATTACGGACATGCGCGTGGGAAAACAAGCATCAACGGAGCGTCAACCTTTCTAGGTGTTGTAAGTCAGGGAAATAAAACTTGATATTGACGTTATTAAACATAATACAAGTATTGGCAGTCTTTATAGGCTAAAAACATGGTTCCATGCGCCCTGCCCCATCATGCAAATGAGCGTCAACAGAGCGCCAACGATTTTTGGTTATGCATCATTGGTAATCTGAGTTGTGAATTGTTGCACAGTGTTATAAACACCGTATTGGCAGACTTTATTAGCAAAAAGGTATGCGGTACGGTCAATGCGCCCTTCTGAAAATGAGCGTCAACCGAGCGTCAACAATTTTTGGTTTTGAATTATTAGTAATCTGAGTTGTGAATTGTTACAAACTGTTATAAGCGGCGTATTGGAAGACATTATTGGCAAAAATGTATGCGGTACGGTAACTGCCCCCTTCCGAAAATGAGCATCAACGGAGCGTGAATGATTTTTGGTATTGCATCATTAGTCATCTGAGTTGTGAATAGTTGCAGACTGTTATAAGCGGCGTATTGTCAGCCTTTATCGGCAACAAGGTATGCGGTACGGTCACTGCCCACTTCTGAAAATGAGCGTCAACGATATATGGCTTTGCATCTCGGGTTATATGAATGGCAATGTCTGGCATAAACTATGTACTGGCTGCCTGTATAGTCAAAACAGTGCAGGATATCTTCGTTACACCATCATGACAGTGAGCGTCAATAGAGCGTCAACAATTTTTGATCTCGTAAGTCAGGTAATTCAAATGACAATTGGTAGTAGTTAAGTATAATAGCAGTATTAGCAGCCTTTATTGGCAAAAGAGGGAGGAGCACGGTCTCTGCCCCATTTTGAAAATGAGCGTCAACAGAGCTTCAACAATTTTTGGTCTTGTAAGTCACGTAATTGGAAATTGATTTGCTCGCTGTTATGCATAACCGACCTATTCGCAGCTTTTGTAGGCACAAAAAGATGCGACACTGTCACTTCCGCATTCTGAAAACTTTGTTACCCCATCATGAAAATGAGCGTCAACAGAGTGTCAACAATATTTGGCCTTGCATACTGGGTAATCATGGCATCACGCGGATATCAAAGCTTATAACAGATGTATAGACCGCCTTATAGGCAAAAATACATAATGTAAAAGGAGAAACACAGATTCCACAATAATCGATACTGCAAACTGCAAAATATGCAAACAGTGATTATTAGGTGTTAAATAACCGATTTTGGTAGAATGCAACTATCAGGCAGCAAAAAGAAGAGCATTATATGAATCTACAAATGGACCCGCTGGACAACCCGCTGACATCACGCCAAATTCAGAAGGGTTGTGGATTTCTATCAAATCGTACCCTAATTGATGATTCGGGTCTATTGAGGACCAGGAGTGCCAATTTGGCAATGGTTTGGTTCCAACCCGGGCCCCGACCAGAAACAATGTTCTGGAATCATTGCTAACACTACCAGTGACTTGGTCCATGTTATTTATATCGGACATATTGGCAGCTTTTATTGGCGAAAGAGATCTCAACATGGTCACCGCCCCATTCTTATCCTGAGTGTCAATGGAGCTTGAATGATTTTTAGCATTGCATCTTGGGTAATTTATGTTCTGATTGGTTGCAGACATCCATTTATAAGACATTGGAAGCCTTTACTGGCAAAGACAACAACGACATGCTCCCTGCGGCATCCTGAAAATGAGCATCAACGGAGCGTCAATAGTTTGAGGTATTGCATATTGTGTATTCAAGGCATCGCACGGATATTTGCACGCATAACTACTTGATTGACCATCTTTCGAGGCAAAAATACTATATGTCGAACGTGAAATACAGATACAAAATTAATTGATAATACAAACTCCACAACATGGAAAAGCGCATTAATGGTTGCTGAAAATGTGATTTTGATAAGATACAATTAATACACTGCAAATAGAAGAGCCTTATATGAATCGATAGATGGACCCGCTGGGCGACAGGCTTACAACCAGCCCAATTCAAACGGTTTGCGAGTTTACGATCGAACTGTACCCGAGTGGACGGTTCGGGTTGATTCACGACCAGGACCGCCAATTTGGCAACACTTCTGTTCAGTCCCGGACCCGGACCCGAACAGACAGTCCAGAACCGTTGCTAACACTAGCGTCAACACAGTGTCAATGATTTTTGATCTTACATCTTGGGAAATCTTAGTGGCGCTTGATTGCAGACCTCTATAAACAAGGAGTTGGCAGCCTTGATAAGCAGATAAGCAAGGGATTTTCCCGCGACAGCCTCCCAGACAGTAACAACTTATTTCTTGCACAATCCTGCAACCAAGTGTTCTTGAGCGTTTTACCCAATAAAAATGATCAAAACTTGGTATATAGACAATAATGGCCATATCACGCTTTGATTAACTATGATGCAAGGCCAAGAATCATTTACGCTCCAACGGCACACGTGTTCAAGATCATCGGCAAAAGTGCAAATCGACTATAGGCTGCGCTACGCGCAGCTCATAGCAAGCTTCCCGTGGACCCCTGCGCGACGCGCCGCCTATAGTCATCTATAGTCGATTCATAGAGATGTGCGCGTGGGCCTATGGAACTATACACGGCTGCCGCCAAAGAGATGGACCTATACCTGTCTTTACTGCCTGCAGTCTTCGCTCTTATACCGGTACTGTACACACTATCGCTGCGAGTCTGCATGAGAGCCCGCTGGCGATTGAAAGCCTGCTCTAGAGCCTGCTTGAGAGCCTGCTTGAGAGCCTGCTTGAGAGCCTGCTTGAGAGCCTGCTTGAGAGAGCCGCGTTTGAGAGAGCCGCGCTTCGGAAGGAGTAGAGTTTTCCACGGGAAGCTTTTGGACGATGGCAAACTCTGAGTCTGTGGAAGCTTTGGCTAATGGAAGGATCTAAGTCTGTGGAAGCTTTGGCTAATAAGAAGGCTCTAAGTCTGTGGAAGCTTTGGCTAATAGAAGGCTCTAAGTCTGTAGAAGCTTTGATGCTAACGTTGACGTAGCCAACCTACTGGTCTAAGTGCTTCTGGTACTATGATCACCATCACCGACACCATCACCATCGCCGTCATTATCATCTCCATCATCACCATCAGCCCCGGCCCAAATGCGCATACATACGCCCACAACCCGTGGGAAGCAAGCAGCAGATTCCGCTGGAAAATCTGAGTCGGAGATCTGCTCTCCCCAAGATCCAATTGTCTACCATTCCTACTGAATCTAAGGCTGCAATTGTCAACACCATGTTCATGAGGCATCGTGAGATTTCGTCGCGGTGGGCGCGCTAAAGATAAGATTCAGACTATGATATAGACCGACGTCATGATTTCGGCCGCCCGCCACCCGCTACCCGCCACCTGCCACATGCCACATGCCACACGCCACCTGCCTCAGGCCTCCCAGTGCCTGGCGTCTGCAACTCAACAAGTCTCTGGATCGAGCATGTAGGAGTATATTCGGGAGAAGTAGAGTTTTCCATGGGAAGCTTTTGGCCGATGGAAAACTCTGAGTTTGTGGTAGCTTTGGCTATTAGAAGGCTCTAGGTCTGTGGAAGCTTTGGCTAGTAGAAGGCTCTAAGTCTGTGGAAGCTTTGATGCTAATGTTGTCGTAGCCAACCTACTTGTCTAAGTGCATCTGGTACTATAATTACCATCACCGACACCATCACCATCGCCATCATCACCATCGCCACCATCACCATCAGCCCCGGACCAATTCTGCACACATACGCCCACAATCGGTGGGAAGCGGGCAGCAGATTCCATCGGAAAATCTGAGTCGGAGATCTGCTCTCCCCGAGATCCAACTGTCTACCTTTCCTGCAGTATCTCAGGCTGCAATTGTCAACACCATGACCGTGAGGCATCGTGAAAATCTTGTCGTGGTGGCCGCGCTAAAAATAAGATTCAGACTATGATATCGACCGACGTCATGATTTCGGCCACCCGCCACCCGCCTACCAGTGCCTGGCCCCTGCAACTCAGCAAGTATCTGGATCGAGCACCCAGGAGCATACATGGGAGCATATAGTCAAGTGAGATTGGGAGTGTCTTGCCTCTTGAGAGTGTACTTGGGAGCATGCTCGGGAGTGTGCTTGAGAGCGTCTTGAGAGCTTACTTGGGAGCGTACAGTCAAGCAGGCTAGGAGTGCGCCATCGAGTGCAATTGGGGGCGTCCTTGAGAGCATGCCCGGGAGTGTGCTTCGGAGCGTCTTGAGAGCTTACTTGGGAGCGTATAGTCAAGCAGGCTGGGAGTGTCATCGAGTCCAATTGGGAGCGTCCTTGAGAGCATGCCCGGGAGTGTACTTGAGAACGTACTTGGAGGTGTACTTGGGAGCGTGCAATGAATGCATTTGGCAGTGTGCTTTCAAGTTTGTTGAATGCAGCATGATGTATAATATCAAGCGCACATAATCGGATGTGTATCATAGCAATGTAGTCTATGCGCAGGTCCATAGGACCTCATAGTGCCACGCGTCAAATATGCTATGGATCACTGTCCCAAAAACGGCTTCTCTATGAGTTACGCGTCGCGTAAGGTCATTTTTCCCGGTGTGTGAATCGCCCAAGACTGCCACCTTGTTCACCCCAAGTCTTTGCAGTGTTTCTCTCTTCTCAATCGTCACCTCGAGCGCGAGTCCGATCGCACACTGTTCCGGGTGAAAGACCTCCATTCGTCCAGTGCTCAGATAGTGGTGGCGGAACCTCCACTCGTCTCTTTGCTTGCATACTGCTGCAGTTCCCACTCGGCCGTCTTTTGAGCGCAATCCATCTGTCCACCACATCCAGACTCCTGCTCCTACTTTGGCCTCCTTCTCTCTTGCCCAGCACTGCACGACTCTCTTGGCTGCGGTGGCGTCGTCCGGTTTGACCGTTCTGACCACTGATTCTTCGCCCGGGGCCAGCCAGCTCATGCCTTCGGTTATCCGGCCATGCTTTTGCTCTTTCTTCACCGCGCTGCATACCAGCGTCCCAGAAGAGGGGTTTCGGTGTAGCTTCCTTAGTGTGATGCTGAATGTGATTGCTAGCCCCGCTGCGAAACGCTGTTGTCTGGATTGTAAGATTACTGGCGCGGGTGTAAGCCCAGAGTCTCTCATTAATGCCACCCGTGGGATCGTGGGTAGCTGTAACTGCACAACTGCACGCGAGGTGTGCAGGGCCGGGTAACACCCGCTTCAGATATAGTCGGCTCGCCACTAGCCTTAGATCTCTAGCGATAATCTTACCTTAACATACATTTATACTACTCTACTATATTGACATCCACGTTTGCAACCGTATCTACTGATATACCTTCATATGACACCATACACAGGCATATGGCTTTACACTATTATCGCTCTTACAATTTCAGTTTCGTTTCGCATACGGGATTTCATGAATTACACCTTTCCCACACGTCACGATACGCGCGATACATCATGCAGATTTGGGAGCACTAATCGCATCAGCGAAGTGACTTGATATGTCTATTGAATTGAGGTTAACGGTCCCAGAGACGATTTTGTGAGGTTTCCAGAGGCCAATCGGCCAGAGACGCATCATGACACCTAAGAAGGAGAAATCGTCCGGATTTTACAGCGACATATTGCAGAAGCAAAGATGCTTGATAAGTACACCCAATTGAGGATAATGATTGCAGAGACAATCCGAGTTGGTTCCAGAGGCCAATGTGCCAGGAGACGCGTCAGCGACCAAGTCAGTCAAAGTCAATAGCAACGAATTCATCATACGAGAACTCGAACGCTATCAATTGCAACATCAATGCACAATTCCAGAGCCCACAGGTCTCCGAAAAGTCGCGTCACCGGCAATGCTTTAGCTGGCCCTACTCCAGAGATGCTCTCGAATCTCGTCCGACGAGCGCAATCGCATGCGAACGATCGAGCTCACAGAGGCCACAAATGCACACCCCAGTGCACCTGCGATTATATTCCTCTCAGCCGAGCGAAGTGCACCTACAGAGGATCAGTACAGGTTTACGAAATGCGCACAATTCACATCGATGCAAATCGCCGACGCTAGCTGGAATCGCGATTACCTTCTACGGGACTCGATGGAGTTATCTACGTTACGGATGCTGTGTGGAGTTCCAGCAGCGGCTATGCAAAGATTCAACTATGATTACCGATACGATTACCGATATGATTACCGGTATCATGGTGTACCTACAGGCAGAGTTCAAGATACTGAAGCAGCGATCGCTGATCCTGTGGCTGCTCCGTAAGGGAAGTCTAATAACCCCCTAATAATCTAAAGTGGCAAGCAGATACAATTCGCGATTACTGTTGTCAAATGATCACAGTTGGCACCTGATTGGACAACCGAATCGGATGATGGTAAGGAGAGAGCCATCTGCGCAAACTCTATTCTATTTGGTTAAATATGTCCACGCAAGCTGATCAAGCGTCAATGAGCGAATATGGATATGTGCCCATAGGATGACATATGACGAGGGTTCTTAGGAATACAACACAGATGGTTTTTATATTATATCTGGGATTCTCGGGATTCACTGGGCTAACGGAAGATGGACTGTCTGTGCACTCTCAGGAGACCAGTGGTTTCCGCATGTGTTTAAAGGGCAAAGAGGATCAATTGATGTGTCGTATCCCCGTGTGGGAATAGACAGTATATGGTTGTCTGACAGTCTCAATTGGGTGAGGCAAGGACGGTTATTTGGTTGTCAAACAGTCTCAATTGGGCATGGCAAGTATGTGATTTGCCTCATGAACTTATTCTTACACATGGTGGCAGCAGCAGCGGATACACTGTGAGCTGGAGAATTACATCAGCAAAATGTAACATGGTTCAGGAGTTATAACTCAACGACTCAGCTATTCTGAACAGCCACACCAATCCTTTCAGCAGCTCTCAGATGTTTCCCATCAGGCTGAATGCAAAACGATATCCTTCTCAGGTGCTCAGAGATGTACTTTCAGCTGCTCCACAATGCACCTGAAGTTGCAGAACAGAATACAAGAATATTCTACAGAGTATGAAGTCATCTTCAGAATGCTATCAAATCATGTCTTTAAGTTGGCAAAATTTCGGAACTGCTGGGACTATAACGCTCGTCGTCAAGACCATTCCTGTGCACCTGACACCTGGGTCTCCGGGAGTGGAAATATATAATGTATATATTGAATAGTACAAATCAATAAACTATCTCACAGTTACACACCTGAATCAGGGATTCCAATTCAATTAATATACCGTCCAGTACATATCTAAATCAATATGATTATTTACAAGCCATATGCTGTGGTTACCACCCGATTCAGCATTCTCCGGCACCAAATGTGGTGGTCCAAATATTGCTCCAACAGGTACAAGATGCATTCAATTCGTTTGTTTGACCACCCGGATGAACCCATCAATACAATCAGCCTAATCAAGAAGATCTTGGTACTTTGTTGGAATCACCACCGCGTATTCTTGAGCTTGAGGACGTAATACCCATTGTTGGGTCTTTTTGCACCCCTTAGAAAATGTCGATATTGCTTTATCGGATGGTCAGCACTCCTGAAATTGCAGGATCTGATTCGGTGGTGTCCAGCTGAAGTATAATACTGGAAAAGCAGGAATTCATTCTAGGAAGATGTTATCCAAGTCATTCTCTTCACCTCGTGAATACTGGATCCAGATGTTATGCGCTTCAGGCATGATCCCTTGGTTGGCATTGGTATATTCTACCTTGCAATGAAGTCCTGGACGCTCAACAGAAATAGCATTGTGAAATTGTTGACAGTAGTAAAACAGCCGATTCTGGACTTTACACAATATACTGTCATTAAGTACATTCTCATCATATCCGAGCACAAGACCACAAACTTCTGGTCTCCTGTCCTCCTTAATTTGATTGCGGAATAGCTGTCCAAAGTTGGGAATTCGGAAACCTTGTGATGCATCTCTGAGTGAAGTTAATTTGATACTTCTGCACATTCTGCGGACATGTGTCTTTTTCAAATGGGATACCTGTCATGATACAAGACGGATAAAGGGCTCGTCATGAATTGTTTGGAGAGGTAACCGCTGGGTTCTCCGTGTATTTAGCTGTTTATCGGTAGCAGATAGTATGTTGAAAACTTTTGCAGAGTCAATATCGTACGAACCTTTGAGTGCAATATATGACATTGTCTCCTCCATATTGTCAAGAATGGTACACCAGTCATTAAGCTTAAGCATCTGTTGAATGTAATTGACTTCGTTGGTATATTGATATGCCACTCTCACATTGCTGATATGTAGCCATTCAGAAATATAGGTGATGAAATTGTCACCGCAACCCATTCAGCGAACTGACTCTGCTATATGGCTCACAAAATGCATCTTTGGATATCCAAAATTGATTATGCATTGTTCAATGGTTTTCTGGAACGTCTGAATGTCGATTGTCTCCCACCAAGCTTCAAACTCGATCATGCGGATGCTGAATTCCTTCTTGAACCGCTTTTGTTTATTTGATGTTATGCCATAAATCTCTCTCTCCAGCTGGATAGTGACGCGCTCCATATCAGCCAAGCTCCATGTCATGGCTTCTGTCACAGCATCGGATAGGAAGTTCTGAAATTGCAGTTGTTTGTGGCCGGTGATGTTTGCCAACCTGTAAGCCTCGTCTGCTACTGCAGTTTTCATTTGTGCAAGTTGTTTGGCGAGAATACTTCTGGGACCAATTGCCTTGGTCTCAACTTCTTGCAATAGATATCGTACATGATGTTGGAAAAATTTATCGAAAATCTTGCGTTTAGCAGGTGTCACTTGATGCATTTCGCGCTGCAATCGCTTGATTGGCAGCTGATGATCAGCATCTGACCACGTGGTTGCTACTTGCTGGGCTCAATTCAGGCGCACCTGAAATTGCCTGCATTTTGTAGAGTAAACCTTTCCAGCCCCATACAAAAGGGCCTTGATTGCATTATAAATCTTATCAATTTTTGTTCGTGTAAGCGATAGGATTCCATTCCCAACAGGTTATCTACTTTGACTTGAGCAGACTACAATATTTTCTGTTCTCGAAAAATTCTTTGCTTCTGGTGATATCGCTTGAGTGTAACGTCAAGTGCTTTGAGTGATAGATCAGAGTCATTTCATTGGCTAACAAGTACCGTGAATTCACATAATACCCGCACAGCTCCCATTACCATGTCGTCGGAGGCTGATTCTGCCGCACTTATCCCAACATCGTTAGAGCAGACGCGAATTGGTGTGCAATTTACAGCCAGTGTTCAAATCATTCTACGGATCTATTTCCCTTGCCAGGTGCCGCTTTTCAAAGAATCTAATGGTTTAGAGAAGTGCTGGAGGCCGGGATATTGTGGCACTGATGTGAATCGATTCTCAAATTGATCCTTGACCTGTCTCGCTTTCAGCTATTTGAGGAGCCAGTGAAATATGTTATTAACTAAACCCAGGAGCAGCTGATGCAATTCATCAGGCAGCTAAAGCCAATAGACATTACAGAGAATGAATTGCCAGAACTGGTTGCAAATTCGGTGAAAGCCTAGAGTTGGCAGAGAATCAATATTGTTATCCTGCAGCAGCTCTTAGTAAATAGGCTGGTCTCTTGAGTTATTGAGTGGTCGAAAGGTGGAATGCCACATCAACGCACCTTCAGGAATTTCGCAAATCAGACATGAGCCATATGAGTCATGAGAAACCAGAACTTGTTGTGGATCATCTCCGACCCAGACAGCCAATAGCAGGTAGCAGTGTTGCTGGAATCCTTCAACGTAATCCCATTTCAACCCGGGGCCAGAGATCTCATGATGCCTCAGTTCAAACAGCACATTTCCAACAGCAGAATGCCAAGATTCGTCTATGTATTTGCCACCTGTCCGGGGACATGGGATCAGGTCAACACGAATCCAGGTGCTGTTTTCAGATATACAGCTGATATCTTTTCAAATATTCCCAGTACAGAGATACTGCGACTAGACATGCTGATCGTCCGAAAAATTTGTCAAGTGAGTCTGGTCGGATACACAAATCACTGGGACAATCATCCCTCCTCCAGAAAGTTCATCCAGTGTATCCGACCACGAAATGCCCGTGTGCATGTCACTGTAGATTCGACGACCCACAGAGTCTGCAAGACGCACTGGTTCAAAATCAAAGTGTGCCTGAACAGGAAGATGTGGTAGGCAGAACTGGATACCGTTGAAAATATCCATGAAGTATAACGTTCCAAAGATATGTGAGCTATCGTCAATCAAACTATTAACACCGAGACCGAAATTGAGTTCGGAGAGCAGTGTTCGGATGGCATCTGCAGATTGGAAGGATTCCATCTTGAAGTGGTCCAGTCCACGTCTGAAATGTTGATCTATCCAGGTTTTCGTTTGCTGCCTAAACGATTGAGCCTGCTGAATGTCATGTGGGGACCGAAATCGATGTCGTGGATTTCATTGTTCTCAGTACTTTCGATGCTTGTTGAACAATCCAGTTGCTTTACCATATGCTTTACCCCCTGCATTTTCCACTCTAACTACCTACCTATTAGCCTTTGTCTTTGTCGGATCAGGTATACAGGTGAGATCAGGCTGTTGAGGGTCTATTGCTTCTTCGTTGGGAGTATCTTCAGGTGGTGGTGCACCTGGTACGTTGTCTATGAGTAGATCACTAATTCACAGCTTGTCCATCAGCAAAATGTAATTATGTCACCTGGAGCCTGTGGGAATGTCTGACAGTTGTCGGACTAGAATCCCAGGGTGGTCAAATTCCAGAGTTGACTGGACCAACGGAGTGGCCTTCAAGTGCACCTTGGGGCACCTGGGAGCGCCGGCGACAAGACTGGATGCGCTAACAACAAGCCTGGGAGCACCTCCAATCACTCTAGAGCAGTTGTGGAGAAAAACATGTTCTTTGGGAATACTGCTGATGTGCCTGGAAATCATAGCTACTACATATCGTTCAATGATTTTTAAAACTCATGCCTTGAGTTTGTATTCTCATCTATGTATCTACGTATCTATATAGCTACCCATCTACACATGATGTATATGGACTAGCTACAGGTGGTGCTGGCGAGTATTTTGAAGTGCGCCTGTATGACGTTCGAGTGAACTGAGAGACACACTTGGAGGCGGTTAGTTTGTGAACTTAGAGATGCACTTCGAGGCCGTCATCAAGCGGGATTGGTGATGCAGAGGGAGGTCGTAATCGAGTAAGCTCCGAGATGCACTTGGAGGTAGTGTTAGCAACGGGTCCAGGTAACCCGCCAGGGGTCCGGGTTTGGACCGCAAAAACAGGTCGGTCCGGTTCCAGACCCGTCCAATAACCCGACCCCCTGACTCCTGGCGGGCCAAACCCAGACCCCTACCCGTCAACCCGCGGATTTCGACGGGTTTGGCTATAGCCGTCAGTTCCAATCTCTGGTTCCGCCTTTCGGGGTTCACATTTATGCTCGCATTCAGATATGCTACTGTTAATTCTAAAATAGAGCCGTAGATACGTTACAGTCCATTTAGAATGTATTGGCCGCCTTAATAATCAAAAGGTGTAGACATACGCACCCTACCACATCCTGAAAATTAGCGTAAACGGAGCGTCAACGATTGTTGGTGGTGTATCTTGGGTATTCTGGGGGTCCGAAGGGTCAAATATAGTCATGAACAAACTATTCACCGCCTTTATTACCAAAAAAGCACAGGAAACGATCCCTACTCCATCTTGAAAATGAGCGTCAACAGAGCGTCAACGATTTTGGATCTTGCATTATCGGTAATATGAGTGGCGCTTGATCAAAAGTATCCATAAACAAGCATATGGCCACCTTTATGGGCAGATCTATGCGGAATATTCCCGCCACATCTTCCGGGACAGTAACAACCCATATTTTTTACACCGCTACTACTAAGTATTTGTGAGCCTTTTAGCATCCCAAAACAGTCAATACCTCATATATAGACAATAATGGACACAGCGTGTGGTAATTAACCATAATGGAAGGCCACAATCGTTGACACTCCATTGACGCTCATTTTCAAGATGGGGCAGGGAGCATTTCATATTCTCTTTTGCCTATTAAGGAAGCCAATACTCTGTTTATGACAATATGCAACATCCTGCACCGCAGATTACTGAAGATATATGACCAAGAATCATTGACGCTCCGTTGACGCTCATTTTGATGATGGGGCAGGGAGTGTTTCACTGTCTGTTTCGCCTATAAAGGAAGCCAATACTTCATTTATGACTATTTGCAATCTATCGCCTCACAAAAAACCTAAGATACATGACCAAGAATCGTTGACGCTCCGTTGACACTCATTTCGCCACGGGTGTATCCACAATATGCGATCATTTGATTTGGCGTAGTCTATCATTCACATTGTGTTGGCAGCCTTTTAAGCGTTTTCAGTTACTTTCATCTTAATCACTGCGTTGTTGTTTAATAATACATATACATATATCCTTTAAAATATACTTTACAGTATCCGTGAATTCAGGATAATAATAATCACCAAAATGCTGTGCCATTCAATTAATGCTAATCATCACTGCCAGATTCGCTCAATAGGCTGCTTTGGTCTTCAAAATGAGTGTTAGCTGCATTACCAAACAACAGATAGTGTACTGACCAGTGGATGTTCCTTCATCAGGCAGCATATCTGGATCAAAATCTATATCGTGCTCACTTTTCTGGGCAGATGCATCAAGAGTAAAAGTTTCAGCACATCGAAGTTAAGTATGTGAGTATGTATAACCAGCCGGCAAATTGAAGATTGCGAGATGTTGATCACCGGAAGTGTTACCGGTTGAGGCGAGCGGTGTTCCGGGCAGAGGTGGTGTCGGCTCTGGAGTCGGCTCTGGATTCTGCTGTCTGCGTGAGTTGGGCGGAGGTTCACCTGTTCCTTTGCGTCTCCAGCGCGTCTGCGGATTCTTTGCGGTGCCATTTTGGCAAGTAAGGCATCAGGGCGTCTGGTCTTGACGAAGCATAGCCGGGGGTCTTGCTATCGCAGCCTTCAGCTTGTTCTGCCCAGGGAACTCACCACCCCGCTTCTTTTCTTCTCGGACCTTGGCAGGTGGTTTCTTGATCAGATATTGCGTTTCCTCTACTGCGGCGCGCGAAAACCGGGGTTTGGCCATTTTGGCCATGTTTAAGGCCAGGCGCATGTCGGACTGTTACAGCTGTACACGACCTCCTTGCCTTGCCTTAGTTGCAGACATGTTGAATACCTACAAGAAATTAGTTGCTGCTTCAAACACTGAGATGCGGCTATGACCTCGACCATATACGCTTTCGTAGCTTCCTGTAAGGTGATTAAAGCTTGTTTCGTTCACTCTAGGGGAGGTTTCTCTGGAAATTCAGCCGCGAAAATGCCAGAGCTTACAACATCATGATGTTCGATTTCTTGGACTGTGCGGACAAATGACTTGGTCGACCATGGATGTTTCCCGTGACGGGCAGCGATAAATTGGTCACGTACCACTCAGCGTACACCGGCTATTTGTTATACAGTCAATTGACAGCCATTGACCGCGGTCTGGAGATAATCACATCCAACTGCATGCTGCTTCTTATTCGTGCAGCTTCCAGTCTTACAGACGATTTTTAAATGTACATCCTCGGTCATGTGTTTGGTGGCTGCATCAGCAGCCTCGCGGTGGACTAACTGGTGCCTGCATTCTTGCTGTGTGCCGATAAGTGACATATTCGACGAGGCGTCTTCCAATTGGCCGGATTTAGATCCGCTTGGACCTGGCTGAGGTGGTTGTGTATCCATGATTTGCTGGTGTGGAATCGGAGAGGAAGCTGATAACGAAAAGATGTGGGAAGCCCTGAGGATTAGATAGTTAGCTGCGTAACAGAATTGAATATTAGGCTGCCAACATGATCGTTATACTCAGGATGAATCCTGCTGCATATAGCGGCAAGTTGCAGGGGTTTCCCACAGCCCCGAGATGTGCAATATGTCGGTCCGATGTGTTTGGTTTGTAAACAGGGATAAATTACGCTATACCGCCGCAGAAATCGCATCATTTTTACCTATAAATAGGACATTGTTCGAGGGAAACAACGTCTGCTGATGTTTGTCTCAAATGATCCCGGGATAATACATGAAACTGACACTAACAATCAAGTCATGTGGTGAGATTTGCCTAACCATTCCCGATTGATTGACGGTAAACAGAGTGGTTTTGCTTTGTGCAAGATGAGTAAACGTACTAACCTTGACATAAAAGACGCAGCTTGCCTCCATATTGTCCATATCTTCCAACATCCAACATCTTGCCCAGCAAAGTCAACGCAAACTACAATGGTCAATGCTCCGAAAAGGAACTTTTCGCCACTTCCGGCAGGCAGATACGGCAAATCGACAAAGCATTCAACCCAACGACGTCAGCAAGCGAATGAAGGTAAAAGCGGCTTGGAGGCCGAAACAATCTGAGCCCTAGGGGCATTGCGCAGCTTGGGATCCAAAAAGAAGCTTGTGGCAGAGCAATAATGCAATACACACTTCTTAAGCAATGAAGACAAAGAGAAATGAATTGAGGATTATGTTGAGAGAGAGACCGCTGGGGCAAGAAACCGAGTTGAAGACGCAGAGGCAGCGGTTCAGCAATAGCAGGACGATATGATGCATACCGAAATCGCGGGGTTGACGTCCAGAGAGCCCGAAAAGACCTTTGAGGAGATGATGGCTGCCATCGGAGACACTCTGAGTGATCTTGCAAGTTCCGACGATGGGGAGCATGGGGAAGATGAGGATGAAGAGACAGCACAGGGCAAGCTGAGCGAAGATGATGAACCCGGCTGGGTGATGGGCACAATCACAAAAACAGTCCAGCAGCGCATGGAGAGCTTTCGGCAGAAGCAGATGAAGCTTGATGAATGGACACAACCGGGATGGGAGGATGCAGCCGACAACTTCCGTGAATGAGATAAGAAGTACAGCACGGCTGAATTGAGGGTTCCGGTCGTCGTTCAACCTCAAACAGATGATGACGCTTCGGCACCTCCACCAACAACATTTGGAGAGCTTATGGAGAGGCTTGACATTGTCCCTGGAATCTCGCAAATGCCGCAGGGGACTTCTCGACCAGGAAGTAGTCATATTCGGCTAGGGTCGGTGAAACCGCAGTCGACCACGAGCATATCCGGGCTTGAGCCCGCCGCAGAGCCTGATACGTCACCTTTGCTGAAAGCGAAACCTGTTGAGCCAGTAAGCTTTCACCCCTGCATATAGCCTCCAGCTAATCACCATATAGATTTCGGATTCAGACGAAGACATGGTGACGGCTCCCGCGTCAGCGGAGGAATAGATAGGCACAGTGTGATTTTTGACGTCATCTGTTTGTGAAAAGCAATTTGTGTACCAATTTGGCTACATGTCCGCTGTTTCATGATTTCAGTGACCAAATTGTGAGACATAATAATTCGTCTATGCTTGTGCAAGGGTCAAACGCACCGTGTGAATGTTCTAGAATACAAATCAGGCGAAAAAACTGCGGACACGTTCAATTTGCATTAGCAAGTCACTGTTAAGCGACAAAGTAACAGCTATATTAGTGACGTGTAAGGGCGCGTACGCCAGCCCCCGGCTGCATACCGATATAGATGGTAATTGGGTGGATACAGTTGCACACGTGGACTCGAGTGATAGTATATGTAAAAGTGTATGGTAAGATCATCGCTAGAGATCTAAGGCTCGTGGCGAGCCGACTATATAGAATGGCCATTACCCGGCCCTGGACGCGTCACGTGCCACTCGCTGGAACCCTAACCGCTCGCTGTTACATCATCTCCCTCTTTAGGAGTAGACCCCATGGGCTGCAGTCTCCCGTCCAAGAAAAGGAAAGGAAGGAACCAATCAAACAACCGTTCTGCATACGTACTCGTACAATCCAATAAGTCCCACTACCGATCAGTACCGCACAGGGCAACCTTTCGGCGGATCTGCCGCACGGGGAAACTCCACCTCCAGTGGCAGTTGGTAAAACCCGTGCCGACGCCATTTGTACCGGGCCTACATCCAAAGAAGAGAAGAAGAGAACAGAGAAACAAGAAAACGTCCAATGGACCCTGAAACCTCCATATCTCCACTTCCGTACTGACCATGCATTTCCTTCACCATAGGTCGTATCTCGGCGTAGTCATGACTCGGCATCGATTTGAGCTTCCCCTTCAGACATAGTTCGTAGCCATCGGTGATCATCGATCATCGATCGTATACGTCAATTGCGTGTAGTCCCATTCGTAGGCACCTAACGTAAGTTTCTCTAAAATGGTTATACTTACAAAGTTCAAGCGCGCTAGCGCTGTCTGAGCTCTGTGCAGTGCTTCCGCATGCTCTGGAGAGGATATCACGCAGCCGGTAGTCATCGGTACTCGGAATTGACTCGTCGTTCGAAGTCCGCATTGGTGACCATCCAGTCGACTTCATGGTTGCGCTTTCGATAGGCGGCTTCAGTAGAATCTTGGTCGACTTGGCAGACTTGCAGGTAGACTTCTCGGTTGACTTCTTGGTGCGTGTCTGGGTAGACTGCCTCCCGGTGGGCTTTTGGCTTGTCGGTAGGACTCGGCTGGTCTGACACGGCAATCTCCCTCTTTTTGAAAATTTGTTGCTCCGTCGACGACTTCTCCATCTTATTGATTGTCGATTGCCATCGAGGCTCGGTAGCAGTGTAATCATGAGTCGGGATTGTAATCGTAAAATCTCATCGGAATTGGCCAGGGTAACGTTGGTGAAATAGTCGATCATCATATAGATCTCGTCTTGACTTTGGACAATGATGTGATCTTCCGCTCCTGGCATCGTAAGTGTGATTTGCATATAGCACTCGCGGTGACCACTTCGGGTGGCAGAATTGACGCCAATTGCATCGGGCGTTGACGGTATATCATTGGTGATATCTATCACGTAAGCTTCTCTGATATGGACATACTTACTAGGTGAAATTCGGCGCGCTCTCGGTCTCGGAAGCCGCATTGTACTGAATCTCGGAGCATCGTGACTCTGTAATAATCACATAGACCGCTTCCCGGTAGTGGCCTTTCGGAAGAAAACTTTGGTGACTCTCTGGTCCACTTCTCGGTCGAGAACTCTGCAGACAACTCAGTAGTCCATTAGGTAGGCTCTCCGGTAACTAGTTCGGTAGGCTCTCTGGCAACTCGTTCGGTATGCTGGTTATATTCGCACTTCAGCTGATATCAAGTGGGTTTATCATCTTTCGGATGCTAGGTACGTATGTTGATTGTTCTGGTACGCTTGTCTCCGCTCTCCGGGTGCCGCTGGACTGCTCTGTCGTTAAGTGCACTCCAGTCCTTCATTCCGGCACCTCCGGTAGGGTCATCCCTCTCTTTAAAAGTTGTTGCTCTGCCGACGACTTATCTCCTCTAATTGGTGTTGTAGCTGGTGCGTTCGTTAACCCGAACGGCATGACTTAGTCTTTCCGAGATTTTGTAGATTCAGGCAATTTGTGTGGTTCCTCACGGCCGGTTACCCTGTCATTTCCTCTCACCCTGTTCCAACGCTCCTCGAGCTAGAACCGCTCTTCCTCACAAATTCCCTTTGGATGCCCTGAAAGGTGCGGTGCGAGAGTGGCCATATCTTTTGCTGCATATGTCCACATAGTTGTTGTATCTCAATGTGAAGTGTTTCGGCAGTGCTATCCGTCGCTGTGAGATCTCGGTGATCATCTCTTGGTAGTTATCTTGACTATCTCTCGTGATGCCATTCGGTAGGCTATTCAGTATGTCTGGTGGTCATATTCAATCTCGTTCGGGACTAATTCGGTAGTCATATCACAGTTATTCGGTATAGATTAGGCTTGTTTGGCTTATCATTCTTTCTTCGGCATATTTGCAGGTATATTGGACGTCCGTCCATCACTTGACTGGGTGCACTTATCGTCGTTCGCTGCTAGTCTTCTTAATTGATGAATGAATCTCACGGTGCTTCGTTCCTGCACTTCTGGTACGGTAATTCTTTGCGGTAGAGGTTGCGATTCCAGTACCATCATCCCTCTCTTGAAAATTGTTGCTCCACTGACGACTAATCTCATAGGGCTTGGTTAGGCGCAACATCGACTTATCATCGTGGTTGAATGAGTGGTATATCATTCTTCCGTAGCTCAGTAACACGGGATCTCCGAATCAGTGTCGGGATCGTATTCAGCGTTTGGCTTTGTAGTTAGGTATCTGCACATAGTGCTCAGGAGTGTACTCGGTGGAGTTATGCCGCTGGTACATCACCTATCTGTGTCTCTGTATATATTCTGCACTCAATTGCTAGTCTTGTAACTTGTAATCTAACGAAAGGATTCATGAGGAGGGTAAAATTCCACCTAACCTGGTGCATCGCCCGAGGTAGTAGATCGTATTCCAAATTCCGTGGCCTGCGCCATAGCTCTTAGTAGCTCTATAATGATCGCCTTCTGCATGACCGATATCATCTGTGGCATGCATGTATGTGAGAAAGTCTCCGTGCCGCGGTGCCTTTGCAAAGCCTCTGCAAAGCCTCAGGCCCGTCTCACTGCCAAGATTCTGTCTGCTGTATCTTCAGTTGTCTGTACTACAATCTCGCGATAACCGGGAGGTTTCTGATTGGTAATGACTCCTGTAACACCATCGGTGCCATCACAATTTCCAGCTCCATCTACTTGTGTTAGCTCAATTGTTAATGCAAAAGAGGATGGGAGTGGTTCAGGGTGAATCCAGGAGGCCGGATCTAAACCGTTCGCCACAATAGGGCCAAGCCTCGCCGTCAAAACACTCTCTTCATGACTCGGCGAGCTGGTAGTGGTCATTCAAGCACCCTGAATGTGTAACTCTTCTGCCGCAACTACCGCCGCTGCTCCTGCTCGCTCGTCCACCATACGAGGGTATTCAACTTTGTGAGAACGCTCTCCCGTAGCTCTCAGCAATCCTAGTGCAAACTCCCAGTCAAAGGGCGAGTGCCATGACGCCCAGCCTGCAAGATAGGTCGTGATATCTGCGGTGCTCCCAGTATATAGTACCTCGGAAACTCTTCAGTGCTCACCGCGTTATGCTCCAACTGCAGATTACGAATGGGATCTGCCTTCAGAACTTTTGATACAATGTAATTCCGGCTGCAGAGTACTGATGAGATTTGCCTTCGGAATTGCTCCTTCCCCATCCCGGGTTCATTAGAGCGTGTCGATGCCCACACCAGGACTGACAAGATAATCGTCCCTCTCCCGCGTAGATTCATCCGGGCCATCCAGCCCCCTACTTGGGATCTCGGGACTGTCCATCCGCAACGGGATGTGAGGAGTTGTAATAGTATATATTTCAGCAACGCGTTGGCCAGACGGTCCTTAAGGCATAAAGCCATTGACCTCAGATGCTCGGCCGAGACAAGCTGCATCAATGAAAACTCCGGGTGCATAAGGCACAAACTGTGGAGGGTGGACACTTGTGCGAGTGTGGACTCTTGTCTGAGGGTGGACTCTTGTCCGAGGGTGGACTGTTGTCCGAGGTCGAATGAGATCATGCTCAGTTGCCGATCGCGTGATCGTCTGTCTGGACATATGAAATTCGGCGTTCTGGTATCTGCCGGTACAAGGCTCGATTGACTGTTGTACCGCGGGATGGAGGTATAACTTCGCCTCTACCGATAGAGTATTTGGTGACATCCGACTCGGTGATCCGAATAGGTCGGAATTGGTCATCAGAATTGACCATCCAATTCGTGTGCTTCTGAAGGCGGTATTCGTCGCAATGGTGACCCGATCTGAGCGTCCATAATGGAGATGATCTTCGTAGTTGTCCTAATTGTAGTTGGTATTCCGCATCGTGTATGCTTGGACCGTAGGTGCTCTTTAATGGTGAAATGATTCTGCCGGAAATGAGCTTCGACTGTGGACTAACTCTTCCCATTCTTTTTCCTCTTCATCTCTGCCGGAAGTGAGCTTCAACAGGGCTGGCTCTCCTGCGTAAGTGCGGTCTCGTCTCCTCCGTTGGCGTGAGGAACCCAATCGTATGTGAACTTGATCATAGGATATGAAACTAAGTTGACTCGTATATTGTCTGTTGATTTGATTGGACTTCTACCGTGAATGGACGCGTGAAGGGGTAACATGATCTTGTAGTTGCAGCATCTCCAAAGTCGGTGCTCATTTTGCAGTTATCGGTCAATGTATCTTGTTCGATTGTGTACGATATCTCTCGTTCTATGGGTTTAGACTCTTGGTGAGTGGGAATTAGTCAATTTGACCACTGACGCATGTCACTGGCGATGCGGCTTCCGAAGTCATCTCTGTTGTTGTCAATTGAATCAATTCGGGGTAGACTCGTCCATATGATCATCGTTATAATTGGTAGATCTCTGAACTTATGTGTAGTTGACTCTTAACGTCCGATTGTCGAGTTGTAGTGACGCATCGGAAAAGAAGTAAAGTGTCATCAGTGAATCCCGTTAGCGAAATGCATCCGTTTACTGGAAAAGCGATAATAGTGTAAGGGCGCGTACGCCAGCCCCTGGCTACATACCGATATAGATGGTAATTGGGTGGATATGGTTGCAAACGTGGACTCGAGTGATAGTATATGTAAAAGTGTATGGTAAGATTATCGGTAGAGATCTAAGGCTCATGGCGAGCCGACTATGTAGAATGGCCGTTACCGGGCCCTGGACGCGTCACGTGCCACTCGCTGCAACCCCAACCGCTCGCCGTTACATCACGAAATATACTAACAAAATTTAACTGAGTGATGTCATACGTGTCATAGAAAGAGCGGTCATTGCTCTATATGAATCAGTCTAAACGACGACTGTCATGCCACAATCATCCATGTATCCAACTGCATAACTCTCTGCACAGACCTCGTGCACATGGTTGAGATATTTGAAATTGCGTATTGTAAGTCATGGAAATCGAGGAGAAGGAGCTGGATTAGGAAAGGTTAGGAAGTCGAGCTATATTTACCGAAAACTAGTGAGTTGTTCTACCTGCCTTCAATTGCCGGCCGAAAGCGCGGGAATGTGATACGGCCATGTCATCTCTCAATCAGATAGCGTGGATAGCCACTGATCAGAAATTGTGAGATAATAAATCTCCTGGATGCAAACAATAATACATACAAACGCAATATTGGATGTGAATAAGGTGTATATGAATGGCTGCATACAATTATTGGGTGCACAAAGGCTGTTTCGATGTGATTAAAGTGAATGTCAATAGAGTGTCAACGATTTACAGTCTTACACATTCAGTAATCAATTGGCGGCATTGTCACATCCTTCCAAAGTGAACGTAATGGATGGCGTGAACGCAAAATAGGCAAATGATATGCTCGTTGCCACATCCTAAAAATGAACGTCAATGCAACGTCAATGGAGCGTCAACGAGTTTTGGCGTTGCATCTTACAAAATCCACAGGGCTGCACGATGAGATTAAGCCATAATTGCACTGTAGGCCGCCTTTCTAGGCAAAACTCGTTGCGACAAGATTACTTCTATGTCATTAAAATGAGCGTCAACGGAGCATCAATGACTTTTGGCCTTGCATCATGGAAAATGCAAGGGCTGTGCTGCAACGTGAATCCATAAACGGACTATCGGCCGCCTTTGTAGGCAAAATGTGTTGCGACAACATTGCTTCTATGTCCTAAAAATGAGCGTCAACGGAGCGTCAACAACTTGTGGCCTTGCATCATTGAAAATGCAAGGGCTGTGCGGCAACGTGAATCAATAAACGGACTATCGGCCGCGTTTCTAGGCAAAATGTCTTGCGACAACATTGCTTCTATGTCCTAAAAAAGAGCCTCAACGGAGTGTCAACGACTTTTGGCCATGCATCTTGGAATAATCAATTGGCTGAGCGGCGACATTAAGCCATAACCACAGTATCGGCCGTCTTTCTTGGTGAAAACTGTTGGGACAACATCGCTACTATGTCCTAAAAATGAGCGTCAACGGAGAGTCAACGATTTTTGCCTTTGCATCATCGCAAATGCAAGGGCTGCGCTGCGACATTAACCCATAATCAAACTATCGGCCGCCTTGCTAGGCGAAAATGGTTGAGACTACATCGCACCTATGTCCTAAAAATGAGCGTCAACGGATAGTCAACGATTTTTGCCTTTGCATCATAGCAATTGCAAGGGCTGCGCTGCGACATTAAGACATAATCAAACTATCGGCCACCTTTCTAGGCGAATATGGTTGGGACAACATCGCTACTATGTCCTGACAATGAGCAACAACGGAGCAACAACGACTTTTGGCCTTGCATCTTGGAAAACTCAAAGCCTCTGCGGCGAAATTGAGCCATAATCGAACTAAGGACCGACTTTCTAGGCAAAAATGATTTCAACATCTTCACAATGCTCTCCAAATGAGCGTCAACAGAGTGTCAACAATGTTAGGCCTTGCATCTTGGAAAATCCACGTGCAGTGCGACATAATTGATCAATAATCGAACTATCAGCCGCCTTCTTAGTCAAAACAGCTTGCGACAAGATCGTAACCATGTACCAAAATGAGCGTCAACGGACCGTCAACCATTCTTGATCTTGCATCTTGTATAATCTAACGGCAATAGAACGCAGAATACCCACAATAAGCTTATCGGCAGCCTTTAATGGCAAAAACGCTAGTGACGATATCGCATCCGCCTCCTACAATTGAGTACCCACAGAGCATCAACAATTTTTGTGGAGGCTCAGAACGCTATTCAGCAATGTACTGCATTGTGCTGCTCCTAAATCAAGTTTTACCCGGTCAGTCTTTGCAATCTGTCCATGTATTCAACTTCACAAATATGCATGCAATGTCTTACAGATCTGATTTTATTGCTGTAGCTGTATTCAGTATTTAAGAACCCGCAGTCTACTATACTTTAACGATACATTCGGCAGTCTTTCAAGTCGGATTACGCATCATTCAAAATTTTACCACCATGTCGGATTCACAATCTTTGAACACCTGTTGGCTCGAGGTTATGATCTCCTCCAAAAACGAAGGTGTCTTTATTCGTGATTTGAGCGACCTTACTTTGCAAATCATCTGCGATGTGTGGTGGGCTTCAATGAATATAGGCTCAAAGCGGCCGATTGCCTGGAATAATTCTAGACATGCGCCTTCGTGGCGATTCTATTTACACTGTGGAATGGAGGAGAACAGTAGCCCTGGCATCATATGTATCGTGTGTCATCAAGTTCTTCGCCATCCATCAGAACATGGGACCAGCTCAATGGGGAAACACTTACTGGCCAAAGCTCACATTGCAAAGTTAAACCAATTGACAGAGTCAGAGGTTACTGAATTGACTAGTTTGACGGTCAATGAAACAGCTTTGGCCATCCTGAAGAGGCAAGGAAGTCGAGGAATCACAATAGTAAGTTCACTGAGGCAAATCATATTCAATATCCAGGTAGTTCCATATTGACCAGAATGACAGACAAAACGTTCCAAACTGGCAGCTAAGGACTTTGCAACTTCCGAATTTCACCAAGACACGTGGAATCGCAACCAGATGTTAGGGTTTTTTTCGGCACATATTCCATGGAACGCGATATTAAATCTTGAGCTACGACAGTCATATAAAGCATTACGCGATGACCTAGTGCTACCATCCGCTACAACCCTCAGTACCATTTGCCGGAGAGAATATGCACTGACTGTGGATGCAATTAAGAAGCAATTGCCAATACGAAATAAAGTTAGTTTAGCTTTGGACGGATGGATATCTACACACAAATTGGCCATAACGTCAGTCATTGCTTACTATATGGATCGAAATTGGGCATTGCGTGAAGTTCAACTCGCTTTCGGTGAGGTTGATCGCTTGTTCTGTTCTTGTTTCGAAAGCTAACTAAGGATGATAGGTCAAGGGCCAACAGACTGGAGCAAGGCTAGCCGTACATTTGAATGACGTGCTTGATCGTTTTGAGCTTACTGACGGCCGTTTGCTTGGTATTACAACTGATAATGCTTCCTCAAATTACTCGATAACATGCAAGCTGCAATCAACACTTGAGGCCTCTGGAATCGAGTGGCCTGCATTGAGGAATCACATACCATGCATGGCGCACCTCATACAGCTCGCTTTAGGTGCATTCATGAGCAGTCTCGGTGTAAAAGGCCGCACCAAGTCTTAGGAAGCCCATGAGCGCAATCAGTAATTTGGAGAGAATGAAAGCATAGACATTGGGAAGAGTCAATGACTTCGAAAAGAGGGCAATACTAGAATCATCAAGGTGTCGGCCATGAAACCAGGATTAGCAAAGATAATTGAGAAAGTACGTATTTTATGATATTGTGAAAGTCCTGAAGCTGACCTTCATCCAGCAGAGAATGCTTGCTGTATTAATTACGCTAACACCTGGTCGCCGAAACGAGTTCATAGACTGTCAAAAAGCGACAGTCCGCATTGCAGTACTTCCGATTATGGATGTGAAGACACGTTGGAACTATACTCTGGAGTTGCTCGAGCGCGCCTACCGCATACGGGAATTCACCGGTGAGTGGCTTCCAAACCCAAGATACAGCGAATACCGGCCGCTATTTACAACTCCAGACAAATGGACGATAGTCAAGTATGTCATTGAAGTATTGAGGCCATTTCGATATTGGAACCTTTGAATGTCGAACAGGCATACAGTCACATTGCATCACATCATCACAGTGCACAATGATATGTTCGATCACATGGATGGCGTGATGCGAGCTTTGGCCAAGAAGAAGACTCAATGGAAGGAAGACTTGTTCTTCGCTGTGAAGTTAGCTCGACAGAAGCTCTCCAAATACTACACCGAAGTCACTCCAATGACGGGCATTCTTCTGATTTCGGCACACATCCTTGATCCTTTCCGGAAGTTGAGATTGTTTAGAAAGTGGGACAAGGGAATTGAAATTAATCCTGAGGACGAGACATCCTACACTACACAATACCAAGAGGCCTTTCTGAGGTATGTGGAGAATGAATACTGTGCCAAACATCGACGTGTGCCGGTTAATAAATTCGAAACAGTACAAAACAGCAATTTCGTCCCCACTGAAACGGCTTCAGGGTCCTATCAATCATCCGTTGATCCATATGATTCGTCCAGCGATGATGAGGAATACTTAACTCCTAACGACGTGGCTGAGATGACACCCGGACGTAGCGATCCCGCAGCCCGCTTATTGACTGCCGCCAGGCTCTATTTGAATTCGCCGCCTGAAGCACCAAAGAACTGGGGACAAATTAATCCAAATCTCAATGATTACCACTCTGACCCAATGGAGATTAGCAGTACATTTTAGATTCCAGACATAACCGACTGGTGGCGACAACAGGAGGAAACGCTCTCAAAGTACGCCGATCTCTCCAATGTGGCGCGCAACATATTCTGTATCATGCCTCATGGTGTCGGAGTGGAGGCCAGTTTTTCCCTTGGCCGAGATGTTATTGGCTGGAGGCAGTCAAAAACCACAGGCGAGACTCTTCGCGAAAAAGTCGTTGTAAGGCAGTTTGCTCGAGCCAATGACGGGATTTTGGCCGGCACTGACCCGGAATTGGATACCACAAACACTGAAAACGACTCTGAAATCAAGAAAGAGGCGGAGGAATGGAAATTGCACAGAATGGCCAAGGTTCACGACTTTTTGGAAATGTAGCACGGCAGCCAAAACCTACTTGCTACCCAGAAGGAATCTGAGGCTCAAAACTAGCAGATGACCGCCTTAGGATACATTTCAGACACGGAAGAGATCGTCAAAGCATCCTAGTCACTCTTTCAACATGATGGTGCGTCTGCAATTAAATTGTCAGAAAGATCACCTTTGCCACCAGCTTTGTCTGCAAAGGACCTCCCTGGAGGAAGAACTCAAACCTTAAATGTCCGCCGAATCCGTAGAATCAACCGTCTTCTAGTGGAACGCGACGACGATAGCACACCTGAAAGCATTTCGGACACCGAAGATTGGCTTAACTGGAATGGCGATTTGGATAATCCAAATGACAGTGAAGAGGATTGCGCAGCGGCCGATGAATCTGATATAGAGCACAATAATGGCATCGAAGATCCGGAATACCCACAGCAGCAGGATGTGAGTGCCACGCCAAATGTGCCCGGATTGGTTCGGCCGACACGGAAGTCAAAGAGACAGGCTGAAAAGTATTTAGTGACGGTGAATGCAGTTGAAACGCAGAGAAATGAAGGAGGGAAGAAAACGTAGGGCAGAATGTGTCAATGGTTCACCAGCTTTATGTAGCTTGACCGAGAGTTTCAGTTAGAGATGTATTATGGGCGAATGGTAAGAAGTAGCTTGTGAATATCGGTTCATACATAGATGTATAGAAGGTGCAAAGAATCTTTTGGCATGATACATCATTTTTAGTCGTGTGAGATTGAACAGTGTAACATGATTACGCCGCTCGGCTTTGCCACAGGGCCATGTCTCAATCAAGCAGAAAGACTACCGATAAAGTCAAATCAGGATGAAAATACTTATGGACGGCAGCAAATGTTTAGTGGACAATACATTAAAATGAGCGTCAACGGAGCATCAACAATTTGTTGTCATGTAAATATGGTTATTCACCACTGACTTGGCCGTTGATATGGATAACGGTTTTATTGGCAGCTTTTATTGGCAAAAGAGATTGCAACACGGTCACCGCCCCATTCTTAGCATAAGCGTCAACGGAGTGTCAAAGATTTTTAGCGTTGCATCTTGAGTAAGTTATATTCGATTGGTTGCACACATCCATTTATGAGATAGTGGCAGCCTTTACTGGAAAAATAACAGCGACATGCTCCCTGCGGCATCCTGAAAATGAGCGTCAACAGAGCGTCAAAGAATATTAGCTTTGCATCTTGAGTAAGTTATATTCCGATTGGTTGTAGACATCCATTTACGAGATATTGGCAGCCTTTACAGGCAAAAACAACAGGGACATGCTTCCTGCAGCATCCTGAAAATGTGTGCCAACGGAGCGTCAACGATTTTTAGCTTTGCATCTTGAGAAAGTTATGTTCCGATAGGTGTCACACATCCAGTTATGAGATATTGGCAGCCTTTACTGGCAAAAACAACAGCGACATGCTCCCTGCGGCATCCTGAAAATGAGCGTCAACGGAGCGTCAACGATTATTAGCTTTCCATCTTGTGTAAGTTATGTTCCGATTGGTTAAGGACATCCATTTATGAGATATTCGCAGCGTTTACTGGCAAAAACAACAGCAACATGCTCCCTGCGGCATCCTGAAAATCAGCGTCAACAGAGCATCAACGGTTTTAGGACTTGCATATTTCGAGATCAAGGCATCGCGCGGAACTTTGCGTGCATAACCGTATTATTGACCGCCTTGCTAGGCAAAAATACCATATATCCAAGGTGAAACAGAAATACCAAATTAATCGATATTGCAAGCTGATCAATAAGCAAAAGCACATTGTTGGTTGCTGTAAACGCGATTTTGATAAGATATTATTGACAACTTGCAAATTTAAGAGCCTTAAATGAATCAATAGATGGACCCGCTGGGCGACCCGCTGACAACCCGCCCAATTCAGACGGGTTGGGAGGTTACCCTGGAACCGTACCCGAGTGTGCAGTTCGGGTTTATTGACGACCCGGACAGCCAATTTGGCAAAGGTTCTGTTTGGACCCAGACCCGGACCTGAAGTGATGGTCCGGAACCGTTGCTAACACTACTTGCAGGCCGTAATCGAATGAGCTTGGTGATGCATTTGGCACCCGAGATCGAGTAACTCAGAGATGCACTTGGAGGCCGTGATCGAGCCAGTTTGGAGGTGAACTTGGAGGGCGTGATCGACCAAGTTTGGAGATGGACTTTGAGTCTGAGATTGTGTAACTCAGACATGCACTTGGAGGCCGTGATTGATCAAGTTTGGAGAGGCATTTGGAGGCGGCGATTGTGTAACTCAGATACACTTGGAGCCCGTGATTGAGCAAGTTTGGAGATGCACTGGGAGGCCATGATCAAGCAAGATTGGAGTACTTGGTGGCGGTCGATTGGAGGAGCGCCAGATGCTGAGACTCTATCCATCACTGAGGTAACTCGCAACCGTGGGAATGTGATGAGGTGACTGTACCTTTTATCTCTCATGGAGAGCTGGCGGTTGTCGGTAGATCTTGTAGGGAGGCACGCCAGAAGCTGAAGCAACATTCAGGGGTCAACTGGTAATCTTGGGAATGAAGGGAAAACTGACAATCTTCGATGGATGCTGTACTCAGTTTTTGCCGTACTCGGTGTATGCTGTACTCGGTGTTTGCTCTACTCAGTGTTCACTCATGCTCATCGCATGGAGAGACAGTAAGGGATAACTTAACTTTGCGTTCTGCGATGAGGGTAGAGAAAGAGAGGTCGGGGATGAAGATGGGCACGAATGTGGCGGTAATGAGCGGATATTAGCAGTCAAGGGTACTACTTGCCTGATTCGGTTTAAACAATCTGGTATCGGTCTTTTTACCCACCGGATTTGTAGTAGTAATAGCCGCATCAGGAATGGCTAATTGACTCGAAAAGTAAATTCTCAGACATCCCAGTTTCTTTCAATGATTTCCCCCATCTCCTGTCATCCCTCTCTTTCTCTACGATCACCTGAGAACCCGAAGTTAAGTAATCCCTATCTATCTCTCCATACATTGATCATGAATTAACACCAAGTACAGCATACACCGAGTACTGTATAATAATCAGGTCATCTGTGTCCCACTCCCAGCGAGTTTCTCATTTCTCGGCGGGCCTTAGTGTACTTGACTCTCTACATTCCCACGATTTTAAGTTAACCAATGAATAGAGTCACCGCTGCCATCGCATCTCCCTCATGATCTACCGCCTCCAGATCGACCAGCTCTATGTACTACTCCAATCTCGATCGATCATGGCCTCCATGTACATCTCCAAACTTGCTCAAGCATGGCCTCCAAGTGCATCTCGGTGTTACTCAATCTTGTCCTCAAAGTGCATCGCCAAACTCGCTTGGTTACGGGCTCCAAGTGCATCTCTGAGTTACACGATCTCATACTCAAAGTGCATCTCCAAACTCGCTAGATCACGGGCTCAAAGTACATCTCTGAGTGACTCGATCTCGGCCTCCAAGTGCATCTCTTAGTTACATCATCTTGGGCTCCAAGTTCATCTCCAAACTCGCTCGATCACAACCTGCAAGTGCATCTCCTATATCAACTTGATCTCGGCCACCAAGTGCATCTCTGAGTTACTCCATCCCGGCCTCCAATTGCATCTCCAATCTCGCTCAATCACGGCCTCCAAGTGCATCTCTGAGTTCAACCTGATCTCGGCCTCCAAGTGCTTCTCCAAACTCGCTCCATCACAGCCTCCAAGTGCATCTCTGAGTTAGACGATCGCGGCCTCCAAATTCATCTCCAAACTCGCTTGTTGACGGCCTCCAAGTGCATCTCTGAGTTACTTGATCTCCGCCTCCAAATGGATCTCCAAACCCACTCTATGATGGCCTACAAGTGCATCTCGGAGTTTAAATCAATCCCTGCCTCCAAGTGCATCTCTAAACTCACTTCATCGCGGCCTCCAAGTATATCTCCCAGTTCATACGATCACGGCCTCCAAGTACATCTGTAACTTCTCTCAATCATCGTCTCCCGGTACTCCAATTATGCTCTAGTACCATTTGCGGGTAGATTGGCCTTATGTATATATATAGAGAGACATAGATGAATAATACATGCAATAATATGATGTGGTGAATCTTGTGACTGTAACAAAGACCAATTTAATACACGAAAAGCCTTGTGGTTATGGAACCCTAAGAACTATTGTTGTGAATATGGGACATTATGTCTCTCGCAGGGCAGCGCAGAGGTCTCAAGCTGATCTCGAAGTCTCCCACAGACCTGCGCAGACATCTCAGCAGCTCAAAAATTTGATTATCCTTTAAGTCAAATCTTGTAGCATCCTGAATGCACCTCAATCACTGCAGGTGCTTTCAGGAGCACCTCAGAATGCTCTTGCAGAGTCTTAGAGCACATTACTTAGCTTCAGCGGGGCCTGGGGGCATCTGGACTAGCTTGGGAGCACCGGTGAGGTCAACCGGAGTGTCTAGCCGGTTCGCATGTGGCTTCCGGACCAATGTACATTTTCCTGATGTTGATGGCCATTCAGGTTCACCTACTGCAGTCACACCATGACGGCTCAGGGTGTGGGAACCCTGAAGGTGGTAGAATCCTGGTGGGTAATCACCATTCATTCATTGATATGGGGTGATATTGTTGATAGTGAGCTTCCAGTGAGTTATTGTTGCTTAATTTGGTTTTGAAGATAAACCATTTAACATGTTTCTGGCAAGTGTTTACCATATTGGAGAAATGGTCAGTGTTCTGATGAATGTCAATGATGCGTTAGGGGGCATGGTTTGTTGCTGGATTTGAGCCTCAAGGAAATTGGTTTGAATGCGAGCTAACTCGAACTCAGTTTTGCGTATCACTTTCAAAGCCCCATCACACTCCTCCCAATGCAGAGGATGGATAAAACAAAGTCACTTTACGATCTGTTTTCTTCACAAACTAGGACCATATCAATCAAATCCTGCACAATAGGGCTGCACATTATCCACTGAAAATCGTTAGCAATGAAAGGTTCTAATGTCATAACTTCAATCAACTTTTCATACTGTTGATGAGGTACTACAATAATTGGCCTTATGATATACCACGTCATTGCGGCATTGTCGAGGTTATGTCTACGCTCCAGCCTCAAGTAGCGGATAACATCAGCTTAATCTGATGAATCGGTAAATTTCGTAGCTGACTGTATGCCTGCTCAATCATCATCGAGAACTGATAGGCTGGTAGGATGTTTTCTTCCGTAACCATCCTTGACCGGTGGGTGGCTCCTCAGGAGACAAAGAGGTCAACACATGGAGCTCAAAAGGATGCAATGACTGTTGCTGCTGGACTAGGAAGGCCTCGTATTGAATGAAGTGCAGGTCATATACACTAATTTTGAGTGTACAATGGCTAGTCGTGTTAACCTTTCAACCTGATATAGTTCTTGTTTGGTTTCAGGAGATATCATGTCGTATCCCTTCTATGACCTTTACAGTCATGAACTGAACAAAGGTGAGCTTCAATTCAAGATCCTACTACACGAATTGGAGTATATAACAAAGAACTGCGGGAAGTGTGTGATTATGATTTCTGTTCCTCAGCTGGGTTTCATGGAATCAAAGGCGAAGTAAAACACCACAGTTTGTGACAACTAGGATGCATATACAAGGTCTTCATTCCGCCGAACGTCACTGCTACCTTCAATATCTCAACTATACTCTGCTTCATTCGAAATCACCAATAGAATTGAATATTTGATTCATATCCTCTGGCGGTCACATATGATGTCGGCAAATGGATCTCCGCCGAAGACAACCAATATGGCTCCAACCAGTGGGCTGTTTGGCTTACAACAACGCCCAGATGACACTGTGGGAGGATCAGATAAGAATGATGGAAAAATACTGAGCATAGACAGTCAATTCGGGCAACCCACGAATCAATTGCATCCACCACCACCACCACCACCACCACCCCCACCAGGGTATAGTTACCCGCCTTCGCAGCCACCATTTCCAGGTGCTCCCGAGTTTTATCACCAGGTTCCATTCAACATCACACCAAGATCACAACCAAGGTCAGATGCGACTCAAGGAGATTCTAGTTATGGGCCATCGTGGCAAGCATATGATTTCCCCTAAGGAGGATATGGTGGACCTCAAATGTTCCCCCCTCAGGAATTTACAAGACATGGGCGCTCATCTCCAGGCCCACCTCGAGTGCCTGCAGCACCGCCTGGAAATAATCAGTCCTTTGGCTGACCCCTTCCACTTCCACTGCTGCAGGTCAACTTCCCAGCACACCTGGTAGACCACCCATTAGCCTCTCAACAAAACGATTTCAGCCGGCTGCAGTACAGTGCAGGACTGATGTTGCCGGGATTGCCAATTTGACCCTATTCCCAGAGATTTCATATGACGAATACAATGCAGATTATGACTGTGATGATTTGTCAGACTTGGGCAGCGCCAAAGGCCAAGCTACAATCCGCTTGCAGCAAACAGAATTCTCTTTGATGCAATTTGTCAAAAGGATGGGGCAGCCCAACTTTAGTACATTCAACAAGTGGAAGAAAGTATGGGTGGCTGGGTGTCTTGAAAAGAAGCATCGGTCCATTATCCGGGGACAGAACTGTTTGAAACAACTGTGAGATAAACCCCTGCACTGGGTGACAGCGGTTGCAGATTATTCGGAGACCTTTGAAACCTGGATGCGATTGGCAAGTTTCAATAATGCCGCATGGATTCGGCGACACAGAGTTGAGATGATATTTAAGAACTGTGCAAGTGAGGTTTGGGAGCCAAGGAAGAAGGTAAGGCAAGGCAACAAGCGACCAGCGACAGATTTGGGTGAGTGCAAAGGTAAAAAACCGTGAACTAACCTTGCAGAGTTGCGGACTACAACCTTCATGATTGTGATTCGTGGAATGCCAAATGTCAACAATGACATGACTTCCAACATGCAATACAATGCTGCATATACAGATGTGAGGCACTGCGAGGAGCTGATTGATTACATGGAACAAAATTGTAGCCCGAAAGAACCATACTTTCTGACAGCAATATACAAATGCAACTTGACACAGGAAGAATTGTACAAGGAGTATACGGAGTTATACCCACTGGGTCAAACGAGGAATGACTGTCTACATGTTTAGATTTCATGGAACAGTTCCCATTTGGATGCCTTCAAGTTGAAACTGGGACACGATGTGAAACTATTTTTGGTAGAAATGATGGCAGCTATAGGGAAGAATATTGTGGAGCACGTAATTATACCAGTGAAGGTAATCCCAGCTAGCTTTGATCTGATTATTATGCCCTGCTGCTAATCCGTATAGTTAGACATCGCACAGAGCTGATGAAAATGGAAGAGTGGCTGATAAGAAGGCAGATAGGAAAGAGACTGATAGTAGTAATAATGTAAGTTCTGATTGAGTGAATAGAATTGATTATATTCCACATACTTGTTGGGTCCAACTGCTTGTCTGTGAAATACCTTGCCATAGTGGTGAATTTCAGGAGGGCTGGTGTATGAGCCTTTCAGCCCAACTTGCCTGGGAGCAATAAAATGAGATCATTGAGGACTAAAAGAAGACGGACCAAGGTGCAAGAGAGGTTCAGGAGCAAGTGGATGGTGAGGAGGACGGCGATCCAGAAAATACCTGTTCAGTATTGAATACTGTTCTCCACAAAATCAACAACCAATTTGAACCTCAGTGTCTTAAGGAGGCGGTCAGGCTGCTGAATGCTCATCCGATTCTTCACTCAATACATAACCGTGTTCTAGATCACAAATCTTCATACCTGGCCTGCCAGGAACACAGTTTCTTGCGCACCAGGTTCACGCAATGTGGTTTATCGTCAGGAGGTGGGTTTGGGATGCTAACATGCTAGGAGCACTGGTGGGGGATGAAATGGAACTTGGAAAGACTTTCACCGTGGTGGCAGTAGCAATGATTCCCAAACTACAGACTGAGAAAGTTGTAATGCAGTTACCACAGCTGATTTTGTGGGGAAATCCCAATGCAGAGTGGGTGAATGTGGTACAAAACGACATTTCCGGGATAATCGGTGAACAACGGGACTGGTATCCAGTGCGGAGACATAATTCAGTGCTCCACCACCTCATTGAAATCCCGAAAACTCCACCACAGGGGCATCCAGCGCTAACATCTGCCCTTGAACCAATCCTGGCGGTGACAATGCTCGCAGTTGCAGAGACGTTGAAGAGTGTCATAGATGAGATGACATTTGGAACACATTTGAAACTCATTAATTTGGTACCTGCGGAAAATCCGAATCTCACCCATGAGGATCTGAACACTAGTCCTGACGAGCCAGATAACCGATTCAATATCCTCCTTGTGTCGTATGATACCTTAACATCCAGAGCGAAACCATCAAGCAATGGCCAACTCTCAAATTGTTCATGGAGTTTTGGGATCTTTGCGGAGTTTCATAGGTACAAGATGAAAAATAGTGTGGGCTGGCGAATTGCAATGAATGCGAGAATTGCATTGAAACTTCAAGTCACTGCAATGCCGGCTTTCCATTCACTCTATGACTGGTGTTTTCAGACAATGTGGCTGTTTTCAGGTGCGTCTGAAGATCCAGATGATAATACTGTGATGGAAATGCACCGCACCTATGCACAGTAGTCCGCTGTGATGAGTTTGATGGATGCTATCGTAACTGAAGACGAACATGCTCAACAAGATGTGCCACACCGGATGATCCAAATTGCAAAGACCTGGACGATGAGGAGGTGGGCAGAATAAAAACTTGCGAATGGGAAAGCACTTGTGCGGACACCGAAGTAGAATGCACCCCTTGTTGATCTCAAATGCACTGATGCAGAGCAAGCAAAACTGAAGATTCTTGCGGAGAGTGGTAGGGGGGTGCTTCGACAGCAAGTACAGATAGTTATGCACAGCCCTAGATCCTATAATCCTTATTCCTTGGTGAGATTTTCAATGATCGTTTCTCGAATTTCCGCGAGGCTCTTGGATCGTTTATCTTGTTTCTATTCAAGACGCGAAGCTAGCTTAAGATTTTTCTTTGTAGAACCGAACGGATTGATGCGTCCTTGTCTCGTTCTACATAAAGGATCAGAAATGTGTCTATCCATATCCTGCTTGGATTTTCGAATAAATGCTTCCTCTTGATCCTGAACTTTATCAATCCTTAGATTCTCAGGGTTTGTATTCTGCTTGTGGGAAATATTAGGTATTCAATTGCTCGTTACCACGGATTTTTGTTGTGTCAAATCCTCCAATTTCTTTTCGCAATTAAACCTATGGTTGTCTATACAATAGACCAACGTAGGTTGTAATCCTAAAACTGAGGAGAGCAGCAAAACGCACATAGCCGCGAACAAGTACTGTTTATGATGAAAGGTTGAAATCAACTTGGCAACAGCCCACAGTAGTACGTCGGCTTCATTTTGGAAACCTATAATCATTCATATAATAGATCTTTTCAATGGTAATACTTATCAAAAGTATGGGGCTGCCGCTACAAACAGCTAATAGATTTTCATGTACATAATAATTGATATAGAAATCATAAAAACACAATGATAAATAATGGGATTCTTTCACTGGTAGGTATTGCTGTTTGATTATCTGCTAGAGCTCCTTCATTTCATTGCCGGAACAATGTGACCTCTTTGTTGAAACGTCTCGGGATGTTACGCATCCACACCTGTATTTCTTGTCCATCATTTTGATAGCAATGTGTTTCTGCGTCTTACATTCTAAATGAATGCACCTAACAGAAATTGGCACAAATCCCCAAGGTTATAGTGTTTATGAATGTGAAGTATGAAAGCATTATGCTCCTGATAAGAATCAGGCAACACCTGCACAATATCATATTTGAGATCATATCTGCAATTTGGACATCTTGCACTTGTATGGTTTGGTAATTGGAACATGTATCGGGCATAGTCGGAACGCACTATCCGCAATGATTACTGTAGTATGCGTTGTGTCATAGAGTTAATCAAGGACCCTCTGATACTACGCCAATGTAGATTATATGACGCATACACACCCATGGTTAGGGGAGTTTTATTATCGCAGTTGACATTCTGACACAAACTAATGTGTGGGGATGCTCCAGGCCTCATATCATCAGCCAACGTCATAGCCTCTCAGTCACACAATGCGCAGACAGAGACTATTCTCTTTGGCCGTGGAACACTCGAGTTGTTCTGCTCTTCCATAGGATTCACTCGAAATCCATCGTACTTGCACATCGGATAATGACTCCCTAGTTTGTGTTGCAAACTCCTTTGCTCTGCCTGATCAAACAAATCCTGCTACAATCTGGAATTGAATCTGGTTGACAACAACACACTCGGCAGAACAGTAGCCCTTGCGATCTGGCAGTGTTGTTGCATCATCAAGTCAGCTGCTGCAGAGTATGCTTCAATGAACCCACTAGAGATCAAAACTTCTCTATTCAATCAAGATATGTCCCCCTCGTATCCACTAAGGTAGTCATGACCACTTGAAATGCCCTCCATGGCAGGTAGCTCTCACGTCACCTGAGCTAAGTCATGTAACATATACCCTTTCAGTTTAATCAAGTAGTATTACACTGTCAGGAGAAAACCCCTAACAACGAGATATGCTTCACGGAGTGCTTCAGGAGTGTGGAGGGTTCATAGATGGCGGCTGGCATGCTTCTGATTCATATTGGGAGACACCAAGGGTCAGAATGACATTTCCGGACAATGGTACAATGAATGGTTACTCGACACTTGGGTGGATTCTCCAATTTTCTGATGGCTGAGTGACACATTTCTGCCAATGCTTGTCGACAAACCTGCGTAGTATCCCGAGCCTGATAAAGACACAGCATCAAATCAGACGCTCCTGCACGAGCCTGAAAGTAATGAAAGCACCTTGCCTCTTGCATCTCCTCCTCAAATGGCAGTGCTATTTTGTCAGCTGCCAGACCAAGTTCGTCATTTCAAGTGGTGGCTGACAAAGTTTTTTGCAGATCATTTGGATATTTTCTACATGTATGTGGATATGGGCAACAATGAGCACACAGAAATGCAGGTCAAATTCCAAAATTCGCCAAATCCCACTGTATTGGTAACAACACCCAAAGTGGGGACTGGCCAAAATCTCAGAGCAGCAAACCATGCGGAAATAACTCAGAAGTTCTGGGTATTGAATCAGTAGTGCCAGGTATTTTGCATGGGTTGTCACACTTTGGCAAAACAGAGTTCCACACACCCGGCTATTGAATACTGTACGCAGTGCTTATGAGAACAGAGCTAGTGATCTCCACCGGCTCTCTGGAGTTGCACAAATAAAAGTCCTGCAGTGTCTGATGAACCGACATAACATCACCACTTGAATGCTAGAAGGGATTCTGGAATGTCAGGAGGACCATACGGAGCAGCTTACAGAGCAATGAGATGTCGTGCCGTCAGATGGTGAGGATGAATGATAATCATCTGGGTAGTGTAATCAAGGTACACCTCATTAGACATTGTACCAATACAATCTCCCCAACTGATGCAAAAGAGGGAAATGGTACAGGGAATAAGGCTCTCGTGAGGAGTATTGATTAGAGCTCAAATCCATCTCGTGTTAGTTGATCATAGTGATAAAGATGGGATGAAATCAATGATCAACAGATATCTGGTTAACAGTAACATAGCCTCATTGGGATGCTCCAATATGTGATGAAAATCAGGTGCGCCAGTTTATTGGTCGACTATGTCAAATTGTGACCTGCCATACATTTCTCTTTGTGTCAAATTGACGAAGTTGGAGTCCCATATCATCTTCCTTGTATATTGTCCATGTGGAATTGTGATACCAAATTCTGCGAATGAGATTCCACTCATCTGGTGCACCTGAACCTCCATGTGTGATAAAAATTATTTGTTTGTTGTCTATTGCAGGAATACCAAACACTAGGATTGCAAAAGAATTCAGGATATTCACTGATTCTATAATGCCGAATAATTTACAGTCAATTGCACATCAGAATTGCTATCAACATCTCGACTCTCCTGAGACCGATCCATCACTGTATATCTCGAAGCATCGTGGAATGGAAAGACCGTCTAAGCGATATCGAGTTGATGTATCGTATCCTAGGACACAGCTCGCATATTCCAGGCTTACCTGAAGCACACCGCCGAGTATTGCCTCGCTCAGTAATGAAATTCAGGAACACCTCATATCCACTCTCCAGTCGAGTTGTAAAGGCGTTGTCAAGTAATGCGTGGTTTGGGCTGCCGGACGGTCACGTGGCGTGTCCAATGCCGGGTAACCGCCAACCTTATATTGACATCGCGACGGAGACTTAGCTCCGTACCGAATATCTTACCACTTACTTCTACACTTGATGTCACTCGCACCCGTGTGCAACCGTATACCATACCATATCCCTATTATGCCGAGCGCCAGCGTACGTGCCCTTACACTCTATTCGGTTTTTCAGAAATAGGATACGTTTTGCTCAGGAGATCACGCGAATTTATCCGTTAATTGACGTGTCGCGACAGACATGAAATCAACAATCGCAGCCAATTACACCCCATGCCTCCAAAGACAATAAAGAGAAGCCAATTGCGTCTGCCTAACACGCATGCGAGCATCGAATCCCTCAGAGCATCGTACAACCGAATCACACCTATTCATACGGGCCGCGTCTCGGTACTACCAGAAGACGAAATGAATGATGACGATCCCGCCGAGACTCATGTTCATGAGGAAGCCCGCGATCCTGACGATGAAGAAGAAGAGGAAGATGATTCAACCTTACCAGAGGGCGAGGACAATCGAGACAGAGACGACATCTTGTCGAAGATCACCGAAGACGACCAAAAGGTGATGCTTGAACAGAACCGGATGCTACTTAAACTTCGATTGGAACAACAAACCGAATGGAACGAGGAGAGACCCCGAATGCTCATCGAACTCGACCGCAGCCGAACCATCAACAGACCAGAGAACACCAGAAATCAGTCCAAGATCTTTAAGATCGTCGACGCCTTATGGTACTGCGGCGGGGCAAAAGAGCTGGATAAGTTCCTTGAAACATTACGGTCAAACTTTGCTTCACATATGCACCTATTCCCAAGAGGCGATCCCGACCAAGTCAAGTATGCAGTTTCCTTTCTCGACACCTGGAATAAGCACCCGGAATGACTCAGCGACAGACGGAAAATACGGACCCAGCCGAATGGGCTAGCGACCTACGAGAAGCCAAGGACCCGTGTTTAGATGATTTCGAACTCTTCGCAAACGAGCTTCAAAAGATGTATGGAGACAAAGATAGACGCCTTAACTCAGCGACGAAAGCCATGCAGGAGTACCAACAACTGCCAAACGAAGCAGTCCGAGTCTACGCCAACCGCTTGAATGCAAATTAGAGGAGAGCTGGCTGGAACCTAATAACGTACGAAGTGGTCCTATACGACATGGCCTGGGCGGGCTGGTGGCACACACTTAAAACGAAAGCCAAACCTTGGATCTCCAGTGGCAAAGACAGGTTCGACACACTAGACCAACTCTTCGACTGTGCGGCGGCTTCAGAGTTCAAACCGGACGACAAGAAACCCGGAGGACAACAACAACAGCAAAGGCAAACAGGAGAGTCTCAGAAATGTGGCAACAAGAAACATAACTTCCGACCATCCATCTCCGATCCTATGGAAATCACTTCCGGCAATTCCAATAATTCCAGCACCGGTAACTCAAAATCGGGCAAGTCCAATAAGTCCAGTGGAGGCAGCCGTGCCAACTTATCACCAGCGCCGTGGCTCTCAAAGGAAATCTACGAAAGCCGAAAGGCAAACCGGCAATGCACTCGCTGCGGCAGCGGAGACCACAAAACCTACCTTTGTACCAAATACGGCAAGTCAAGCCCACCTGAACAGAACTCCAGCAATAACAGCGGCTATGACGGCAAACAAATCAAGCGCCAAAAGTAATTCGACACCCAGCTGCAAAAAAACTAGTCTACCTCTCTCGATATCTAACACAACGGGAGAGGCTGGACAAGACGGAGTTAGGATTGGAAAACTTGGGGAACCGGGCCTTAATTGTAACCTTGGATGAGATACAACCGCACTGAATCGCCTTAAAATCAAGAGTCATTCTGGAAGGTCGGGCCCTGATGTCAAGCCAATACCTGTGCGGCACAGAGAGACCGGATTCGTCGCATATCATCCATGAAGTCCTTGTACGAAACATACACGGCAACATGCAGCAAGTCAAAGCACTAATCGACTGCGGTGCAACGAGCATCTTTATATCGCCGAGCCTACTTAGGAAACTCGAATTGCCCCACGAACCGAAGGCATACAACCTAGTCCTGGGCTTGCCATGGTTTAAGGCGAGGAACCCGGAAATCGACTGGACCAAAGGTCGATTGACAGCCCTGCGAACGCCAAATGGCCCGCAACGGGCGAAAATTCCAGAAGCAGATTGCGCAAGCTCTTTACCGGAACGCGGAGAGGAAAACACAAATGATGAGCCTCCCCCGGATATACAACTACTCGGGGCTACAACATTCGGTCACCTCTTACCTAGCGAGGAAGTGGTGGAGGCCTTCGCCATACGACTTGGAGAATATCAAGGGTTGCTGGGAGCATCTCTGGAAGGCATCTCCGAAGGTGAGGGAAACCCCAGGATGCTCAATGCGCGAGCAACAGCAGCGGCGGTAGTTGCGGCAGAAGAGTGACACAGTAACGGTGCTTGAGTAACTGCTACCGGCTCGCCGAGACACGAAGGGAGAAACTGGACAACTGGGGTGGTCTATTGCGACGAACCGTCAGATCCAGCCAACCCGGGACCCCTGCGCATCTCCACTCTGCCAAAACACACAACAATGCAAACAAGGCTAATGAGAATAGGAATAGACATAGATAACGTGGAGATGGTAACAACAGATGATGGGGGTCGCATCCCAGCACAATACCAGGAATTCGTGGAGGTCTTCAGCAAGAAAAAGGCCGAGACACTGCCACCGCACAGGCAAATTGACCACACGATCGATCTGGAACCCGACTACAAACTACCATATGGGCGGATCTACAACCTCTGAGATTTCGAACTGAAGATGCTTAAGGCCTACATCGAAACGAACCTGGCAAACGGCTTAATTCAACGGTTATCATCCTCGGCCGCAGCGCCGATTCTGTGTGCAAAGAAAAAAGACGGAGGACTACTGTTGTGTGACGACTATCGAGCTCTCAACCTAGGCACGGTAAAGAATAGATACCCCTTCCTCTAATCTTAGAACTACTCGATTGAGTGCCCGAAGCCCGGATCTTCACTAAACTGGACCTCCGGAATGCCTACCACCTCATCCGAGTCAAGGAAGGCGATGAGTTCACGACTTTATTTTGAACCCACTATGGTCAGTTCGAATACCGAGTTATGCCCTTTGGGTTGAGAAATGCACCGGCAACATTTCAGGCTTACATTGACGATTGTCTACTGCCTTATATTGACAACTTCACCGTGTGTTACCTTGACGATATACTCATCTGCTCGGCCAATGAGGAGAAGCACGAAGACCACGTCCGAAAAGTGCTGCAACGCCTACAGGAATTCGGACTCTACTATAAAGCCGAAAAGTGCCAATTCGGAGTCCGCGAAGTCGGCGTCCTCGGATTTGTCATCAATTAGGATGGAATCGGCATGGAGTCAGACCGCATATCCACGATCGAAGACTGGCCGACTCTGGAATCAGTTCGGGATGTGGAAGTGCTTCTTGGTTTCACAAACTTCTACCAGAGATTCATTTGGAAATATGCAAAGGTGACGGCTCCCATATCAAACTTGCTAAAGACACAGGGCTCACGGAAATGGGAATGGACTCGGGATGCCGAAATTGCATTTCGAAAGCTCAAAAAGGCCTTTACCGAAGCACCGATCCTCCAGCAGTTCACCCCGCAAAGACCGATCATTCTGCAGACCGATGCAAGCGGCTTCGCAATCGCCGGCATCCTTAACCAGTACGATGGATTCCGGATTCTTCGCCCAGTCAATTTTGACTCTCGGAAATGCTCCCCCGCCGAACAGAACTATGACCTGTACCATCGGGAGCTCTTGTCCATTTTGGAGAAAATGAAACAATGGAGACACTATCTCGAGGGCGCCAATCAGAAGGTCCTGATCCAGTGTGACCACATAAATCTCGAGTATTTCGAAACCTCCAAAGTGCTCTCCCGAAGATAGGCCAGGTGGGGGGAAATCCAATCCTCTTATGACTTCGTCATCAAACACTTGGAAGGAAATAAGAACCCAGCAGATGGACCATCAAGAAGACCCGACTACGAGATAGGCTACGAGAGGCCGACAGCGCGACTGCTGGCAACCTTGGCAGCTACCACCGTTGAACCATACGATGAACACCTTTAAGAAATCAAAGTAGCCCACGCTATCGACGCGTTGGCTGCCGACGTGAAACACAACATCATCGGCATTCCAATCGTAGATATCCCTGACCTGCAAAGAATTGACGAATTAGGAAGAATCGACCAACGAATGGAAAGTCACCGCCGGAGTTCTCACCTACAAAGGAAGGATATACGTACCAAAGGTTGACCTACTTCGCAATAAAGTCATAAGCCTTTTCCACGACAACCCTGAATCCGGTCACTTCGGAGCTCTCAAAACCGCAGAGTTAGTGTCACGGGATTTCCACTCGCCCGCAATGGACGCCACCGTACGAAAATACATCGCCGGATGCGAACTATGCCACCGAATCAACGCACCACGGCATGTCCATCAAGGCACAAACATGCCACTAACACCACCCTCTGGACCTTGGGAAGGAGTGACCATGGATTTCGTCACGGACCTCCCTGAGTCAAGTGCCTCCGGGTACATGGGAATCTTGGTAATCGTCGATCGACTGACGAAAATGGCTATCTACCTCCCCTGCAGGAAAGATATCGACTCACCAGAGCTGGCACGAATGTTTTTCGAACACGTGATCTGCAAACGCTGCGTACAAGACAACGTTGTTACTGATCGCGGAAAGGAGTTTACCAGCCGATTCTGGAACCGAGTCTGCTCTCACCTAAGTATTGACCACAGGCTGTCGACCGCCTTCCATCCACAGACCGATGACCTGACGGAACGGCAACACCAGACCATGGAACAGTACTTACGGGCTTTCTCCAACTACGAGCAGGATAACTGGGTAGAACTGTTACCTCTGGCAGAGTTTGCTTACAACAATTCAGTCCATCACTCAACGCGGATGACGCCATTCTGGGCCAACTACCACTACCACCCGCCAATGCAGTTCAAGCCACCGAAAGCCCCATCAAATGTCAGGTCGGAAATACTGGCGGAGGCAACGGTATAGGGAATGGAAGAGACTCACCGGCTTCTCTCGGAGAGCTTGTTGGAAGCCCAGTTACGGCAATCACAATACGCTGGCGGAAAGGACGTGACCTTCGAAGTCGGGAACAACGTGTGGCTCTCGACTCGACACTTCCAAACGACTAGACCGTCAATGAAGCTCGACTACAAGCGCACTGGACCGTATACGGTCAGTAAGATCATCAATAAGAATGCTTACAAACTAGACTTGCCCAAAACAATGCGGAATCACAACGTTTTCCATGTGTCGCAGCTCCATCACTTCACACCGCCGGTTGTAGGACAAACATCCTCGGAACCACATCCAGTAATTTTCGATAATTCGGAGGAATGAGAGGTCGAACGGATTCTTGACTCTTAACAGCGTTACCGGAACCTTCACTACCTTATCCAGTGGGCCGGGTACAACAGCATACACACGAACTGGGAGCGGCTCGAAATCCTCGAGAATGCTCGCGAACTAATCGACGTGTTCCACCGAGACCACCCGAACAAGCCACAGAGGTGAAGGAAGTCGGATCTTGGAAGTGGAGGAATTGACGGAATGGAGATATGTAGGCTTAGGTCATTTGGGCATTTCCATCTTTCTAGTTCTTTTGTTGGGACCGGTCCAGTACAAATGGTGTCGGCACAGGTTTTACCACCTCCGGAATCCAGTCAATTGGAGGTGGAGTTTCCCCACACACCGGAAGGTCACGTTGGACGATACTGCTCAGTCGTGGGACTTAAGAGATCGTACTAGCATGTATGCGTGTCGTTGTCTTGTTTTCTACTTGTATTTAGCAGCCAGGGAGTTCTGCCCTAAAAGAGGGGGATGATGTAACGGCGTTGTCTGGTAATGCGTGGTTAGGGCTGCGGGACGGTCACGTGACGTGTCCAGTGCCGGGTAACCGCCAACCTTATATTGACACCGCGATGGAGACTTAGCTCCGTACCGAATATCTTACCACTTACTTCTACACTTGATCTCACTCGCGCCCATGTGCAACCGTATACCATACCATGTCCCTATACTGCCGAGCGCCGGCGTACGCGCCCTTACACATACCTTCTAAGTATCATCATACCCTCCTCAAGTCTGGACCGGTCGTTCTCACAAATACCGTTTGGACAGCCACAAGAGACGAAGTAGAGCGTGATGATGGTTTCTCTGCCTTCTAGCTCCGCCGTTTCACAACGGCCTGCTTTCTATGGACATCAAGGCAGCCTGCCCAAATGTGGCAAATGTAACACTAGTCAACTTAATAAAGGTCAGGCAAATGGATGTAGACCTTATACAATAGACAGAGAGCTTTCTATCGGAAAGAATGGTGGGCATGATAATCAATGGCAACGTGCTGGAAAGACAGCCGGTGGAAGCAGGGGTTCCACAGTGTTCACCTGTGTCACTGATCCTCTTTGTGATTTGAACCTCAGGACTGATCAAATGGGTAGAAGAGTATGTATCACAAGCCAATTGGCAATCATTTGCAAATGACCTCGGTTGGGTGGCAACTTGAAGAAATGTCAACCAGGTCGTCATGATACTTGGGAAATGCTCAACAGTATGAAAACATTGAAATTAATGCAGTTCCACTGAAGTTATCTGTGCATGGGATGTATGGAGGTCTTCGATGCCGTGCTTTGGGCAATTAAACTCACGCAAATCATGCCAATCGACATGAGAGATTCATCTCAGCAAGATTTTGTGAAGACAGTGGCAGTCTTCTGCAACTCACAGGGCGCAATGTGTGGACATGGAACACCAGGAGCCGGGCCCAGGGCAGCAACTGGCAAGGCAGATCAACAGAAGGGGGTGGAATCTCGTCGCCAATGGCATTGCAACCCAGATACACTCGGTAGCTGGACATATCGGCATCTCTGTAAACAAGGATGCACACAACCAGGCAAACTTACCCCGAGATGCAAGGTGACAAACAGTGAAAGCGCGGGCGTACACCTCACCCTCCATTAGAGCCAGACCATTTTCCAAGCAATGGTCAGCTGCCAAGTCTGAGTACGATGCCGACATGTGCAGCAAGCACTTCCGCTACAGACATTTGGGCAAGGTGAGAACCAAATGACCGGTTCCAATGACAAGTGTGAAGTCACAGGCTACCAGGTGGTATGGAATAAATTCCTGGCACAGATTGACTAGAGTTTACCAAAAACGGTTTCGCCAGTGAGAGGACCAAAAATGCTGGTAGTGCGCAATGACAGTGCGTCAGACCCCGGGGCATGTCTTCCGCCACTGCAGCTGGTGGAGAGACCAAGTACCAAGTGCTCTTGACAGCAGTGGGAAACGTGAAAGGCTGGAATGCAGCCAGATGTCCATATGGGCAGATCTCTGACCTGTTTATCATGGAGGACTGTGTCCAAGCGGTGATAGACATCCTGGTGAATACCGAAGTCAGCAAGTTCCCGCCCAGATGGATGGCGGTATGGAGTGGGTGTAATGGAAGACACTGATCCGGGTGGGAGGCGGCAGTGGACTTATATACGTTCTCTTCTTTTCTTTCATTTTGTTGCTGTCTTGGTACATCTCTCAACTTTGATTTGTCAGCGCGGATGAAGGGTAGTGGAGGGGAGCTCCGTCATCTAGCTGCGTCGCCCAGAAGTGGAGTGGGTTATTCAGGTCACATCATACTCTAATAAAAGTGAATACAGTATGATCAAACAACAACAACAACAACCGCCGGGGATGCCGGATTTCCGGCATCCCGGAAGCATTTCATAAAAGGGATGAGCGAGTATGAAAACCATCCCGTTACCATCCTGTAGTTTTGAACATTCCCTACACATCTGGATCGACCGATTTGGGGGACCTCACTTTGATTACCACACCGACCTATATATGGAGCTTTCTATGGAGCATACAAAGATAGAAACAGGGGAAGTGTTTCTTATATGAGGATCAGGTGCTACTAGTATATAGTCTGTAGATAGCTGGCGTGTTGAGCTGTTTGGAAGTATGGATATCACTATGCCAAGGACTATGATGTAACTTGCCTCTTGTGTAGTTAGCACAATTAGTCATCGATTGACCATATGTTGATGCGACATGTCCTGTTACACGATTCAATAGACACCTTCACATATGACCACACACACTCGACTACTCGAGCACACGCCACCGTACAACAGGTTATGAGCCCTTGCATTTAAAAGAGAACCGACGATCAACACTTCCATCTTTGTTTGTCCAGTGGAAGTCAACATCGTCATGGAGAAGCGTCTCCACAAGCCAAGCAATTACCCGGCACCCACTCGTACATCCGACGGCGGCTTCTGGACCTCACCCGTAACGTACACTCTGAGATACTACGATAACTGACGATTGCGATACAACCTATAACATCTCGTTACAGCATGAGTTCGACTACAATCCCTATTACCAAGTTTAATGGCACGAACTATGCACAATGGGCAACTGAGATGGCCCTGCTTCTCGAGCAGAAGCAATTGTATCATATCATCAAAGAATACGATGACAAGCCGGAAGACCCAGCAGCAATCGCGACCGCTACAGAGAAGGCCGCTTTCAAGGACTGGATTAATCTCCATGGTGTTGCCAGATCGACTATCCTTCTCGGCATGGAACCGAGGATACAAGCGGAATATACGGTCATCGAGGACGCGAAGACGCTTTGGGAAAAGCTAGCATCAGCCTACAAGTCAAAGCTGAAGCTCAACATCTTCGAGAGTAGGGAAGACCTTTGGAGCATCAAGCTACAGGACTGCTGAGATGTGGACAATTACGCATCGCGAATTTATCGGAAAGTCAAGGAGTACAATCTCTGCGCAGGACTGATAGTACAATCGACCACTGACACTGATGCCGATATGGACTCTGCAAAGACAATGGGCAAGATGAGTTGGGAAGAGCACATCTTCCACCTCCTTTGCGGAAACCCAAGGAACGACAAGTGGAAACTCATCCTGGAGCTCATGATGGACAAAAACGCCACAATGACCACCACGCCCGATGGGATCATCACCAAGCTCGTCGAAAAGGGAGCCGCAATCAAGACAGAGAATGTGCTCGTTTCAGAAGCTCTGCTCTTTGCAAAGAAAGGTGGCAGAGGCGGCAGAGGCGGCAAAGTCGGCAGAAGTCCAAAGAGGGATAAGAGAGATAAGAAGAGAGATACTAAGAACGAGAGGAAAGAGAAGGATTTCCGGCAGTGCTTTCATTGCCAGCGGCGAGGGCACACCACCGAGAACTGCTTGAGCAAGCAGCATGGCGATCCTCCCAAGGCTGCCGATACTGCAGCAAAAGTGTCGACTGAGACTACTTTGACACCCCCCACTTCGATTAAGAACTATTGGATGGTGGCTAGCTAAAGTGCTTCATCCAGTGATTGGTTCATCGATTGCAGATGCACGACTCACATTTCCGGCCGTCAATATGTGTTCATCACCTACACCGAATATCCTCCGAATACGACGAAGGTGAAGGGATACAATGGGGTCACATCGTTTGCATCAGGATATGTAAGTGCTAGGTTGATTTGTCAACTACCAGATGGAAAGACGGAAACGATCATAGTCCACCAACTGGTGCATTTGCCGGGATCGTTCAACCTAATCTCCCAGTCTCAGATCATGGACAAGGATGTCAAAGTCGAACGGGTGAATAACTGCGGTCTCAACCTCTACAATCGCCATGGCAAGTTGATTGCCACTGCTCCTCAGGTCGATGGGTAATTCGTTCTGGATCACTTACTGGATCAAGCTCCGGGATCGACCCAATACACTGACATTAACGACAGCTACCTGCTGGCGCTTAAGACAACTGGGCATGCATCGCGGCACGATGCAGAGAAGCGGATGATCTGGCACCGCCGCCTGCCTCACGTCGGTTTGAAAGCTTTGTACATCTTGCCGAAGTTCGTCACCGACGCTCCAAAGATGACCGGGAAGTGCGATTGCGACAGCTGCATGAAGTGCAAATTCCCTCGAAACCCCTTTACTCCCACCAACTCCCGTGCCACTGAGCCTCAGCACCTCGTGCACTCTGACATATGCGGTCCCCTGGAATCAGTCATCGGAGGAGGTCGATATATGCTGCTCCTCATTGATGACCCCACAAGGCACACGGATGAGTACATATTGAAGTACAAGTCGGAAGCCCTTGAGAAATTCAAAGAATGGAAGGCTCTTAGAGAAAAGGAGTCGGGCAAGCAAGTGAAGGGATTTCGTAAAGGTGGAGGCGGTGAGTATACCTCCAAGAAATTCGCAGAATACCTAAAATCAGAGGGCATACAAAAGGAAACGACTACGCCCGACACTGCCCAGTCTAATGGTGTTGTCGAACTGGCGAACCGGACGATGATGTAGCGCATATGATACATGCTGGGTGATGCTGGACTTTCGAAGAAGTACTAGGCATTTGCAGTCTCAGTGGCGGTCTATGTAAAGAAACCCACCCTGGCGCGATCAGTAGTCGGCAGGACTCCGTACAACGCACGGAATGGATCCGAACAGAAGCTATTTTTGGAGCATTGCCGTGTGTTCGGATGGTTGGCTTTCGTCCACGTTCCGAAAGACAAACGAAAAAGCTGGATTACAGAGCCACTCCCGACATATTCGTTGGGTACAGCATATGGACTAAGCAGTACTTCGTATATGATCCATTGGCCAGAACGCTTCACAGCTCCCGAGATGTGGTATTCAGAGGAGGGAAGTGGTACACAGCACCGAATGCTGCAGATGAAGCGATCTTGAACGAGCACTTCTACCGAGATGTGATCGAGAAACCCAAACCCAAACCCGCACACATAGAGAAGCAACCAACCAAACATCAAGCGGAGGAGCCATTGGACAATTCACCTCCGGATCCTCCGAAGTCGAAAATGAAGTCACGAAAATTGGCCGGACTTGAGACGTCACTTGGAGATGCATGGAAGCCCCCGGCCGAAGGTAGTTGCCAAAACTGTGCTGCCAAGTTGGCGGAGACTGCACAATTGGCTCCCGAAGATGAGGAATTCGAGAATCTCATTCCTATCCACTCTGCAGCTGCGATCCCCGCCGATCACAAGGATGCGATCGATCCAAAGTCTCAATATCAGCGACCAAGTCTCTGCTCGCCGAGAAATGGGATACGGCAATGATAGAAAAGTTTGATGCAATTGGTCAGCATCAAGTCTTTGGAGATTTCGTGGAGGTTCTGGAAGGGAGAAAGGCTTTGCGAAGTCACTGTGTATACAGGATCAAGCGCGATGGAGCATCAGCAAAAAGTGAAATTGGTTTCTGAAAATGAACCCCACGCACCGATCCTTCTCCACATGCTTCAAAAATAATCCGAGTAACTCATTTGCAATCTTCGACCATGCTTGGAAGTATTCAATGATGTAATCGCATCGTCGCGACATCTCAAAACGTGTCTAGTCATTTAAGCTGATTTATTGCACTTGTTTCTTGCACGTTGGTCATCCAGATTTTAATCGTTTCGACAGTTTTTTTGAACTGTTCCATTGATTTCAAGAATATTCTTAACTATTTAATCCCTTGAGACATCGATTATACACAAGCTTGCACAACTTCCATTCCAAAAATTAAGACACCCAGAGCAAACACATCAGAATTCTATATATCACTGCACCGATTACTTGAAGCATTGAGACGAATAATCTACATGTAAAACAAATTGAAAGCATTCAAGTCAATCGTGTCGGTCAAGTACCGCTGTGAGCTATCTGGCTGCGGCGTCAGAGGAAGATGGTGTACAGCTCCTAGGATCGCGCTTATAGAGAAGATATAAGTGGTTCTGATGCCGTACTAGGCTTATGACGGTAGATTCCATCATGCAACAATTGCATCGGAGGTTGATGCCTCTCTTTGACAATCACTATACTAACAGTCTGATGTATCGGCCCTGTTGCAAAGGTCTAAACCAAGGCAAGAAGCACTTTAACGGTTCGATTCAGCATCCTCGACGACCAAAAGACACTTCAACCATGCGGGAATCCGTCCCGCAGTCGACTTGAAGCGGCTATCCGGACTCGTCCCCATCCAGAGTAGCACTGTATCATTTCTTGTTGGCTTATGCTTTCTCCACCTTGTGGACCAACTGCAACGAACCATATGAACTGGTTGCGCATCGCTAGTGTTAGCAACGGGTCCTGGTAACCCGCCAGCGGTCCGGGTTTGGACCGGAAAAACGGTTCGATTCGCTTCCAGACCCGTCTAAAAACCCGACCCGGAGCTTCTTGGCGGGCGCAACCCGTACCCGTACCTGTCAGCACACGGGTTTTGCCGGGTTTGGCTACACCCGTCGGTTCAAGTCTCCGGTTCTCCTTTTCGGGTTTTTCTATATATGGTCGCAGTTAGATATGTTACTGTTCTGTGCAAAATATCAACTTTGGTACATCATTCTCTATATTTGTTTCATTGGCGGCCTTTATACTCAAAACAAGGATAGACATGCTCCCTGCTACATCCTGAAGTTGAGTGTGATCAATTGTTCATCTTGGATCATTTGTAAGATTTGAGGTTCAGAACAGTCATATTGATTGTTAAGGCAGTCATTCAGTCGGAATTTGATCAGTTTGCACATGCGACTGCGCCGACGACATTTGGAGAGCTGATGGAGATACATGATAGTGTCAGCGGAAGATCGCAATACCGCAAGGAACCTCCTGGGATAGAGTAGCCATATGTAAATAGCATGCCGCAAATGACTGTTTCACAAATGCATATCAGCTCTCACAACTGACGCGATACCCAATTCATGACCAATTAACAAGTCAAAGCCTGTTATACCCGTCAGCGTTTACCCCTGCATATGACCTCCATACCTACGTACCATACAGGAAATGGATTCAGGTAAACATATTGTATTGGCTCGTAGGTCATGTGTTCACAACCTGCACAATATGTGATTATTGAAGACATATCTGTGCAAAAAGTAGTTGGCGTATCTATTTCGATACGTGAAAGAATTCTTTTGATTTTACTGAGTATATTGCACGAAATGATAATTCGTATGTGCATGTGCAAGGGTCAGACGGGCCATACGAACGGTCCAAACTCCAAACAAACTTGATTGACAGCTGATCAACACAATATTGTCCTGCCTTTTACCGATAAGTTAGAACGTGCAATCTAAACTAAAGATAAAATTTACTAACAAAGTTTCACTTAGTGATGACATACAAGTCATAGAAGGAGCAGTCATTGCGCAACACGAATCTGTATGAATGACCACCATCATGTTGCATTCATCGATACAACCAACTACATTACTTCGCGTTTAGACCGGGTGCACATAGTGAGCAGTGTGAAAATTGCTTCTAGTACGTCATGGAAATCAAGCGGATCGAACTGGATATGGCAAACTGAGTATGTTTGGCTATATTAATGAAAAATTAGGTGATGGCTCTGCATGCAGTGAGTTGCCAACTGAAAGCGCTGAAATGTCACCGCGCTGAGTTGTCCATCGCTAAGAAAACTTCTGCATCAGTTGATCAAAAATTGATACGCCATAAAGCTTTTGCATGCAACTGAATATTGATACCAATTATTGATTGCCTGTCAATAATGACTATATGATTATAAAAGCGAGACGGGAACATCTCCATTTTTACAATGAGCGTCAACGGAGCATCAATGATTTTTGGATATGTAAGCAACTTAATTGGAAAGTGATTTGCTCGCTGCTATTCATATTCAACAGACTGGCAGCCTGTGTAGGCAAAAGAGACTGCGGCGCAGTAACAGCCACATTCTGATCCTGAGTGTCAACGGAGCATCAACGATATTTTCTGTGGGAAGTAAGTAAATTGGAAACCGATTTGCTCGCTGTTATCCATAACCACAGTATGGGCACCCTTTATAGGCAAAAGAGAAATCGACACGGTAACAGCCACATTCTGAAAGTGAGAGTCAATGCAGTGTCAACGGTTTTTGATCTTATAAGTAAGTCCATTGGGATGCCATTTGCTAGCTGGTATCTATAATGATCATATTGGCAGCCTTGATGGGCAAAAGATAAAGCGACATGGTCCCATCCCCAGTCTGAACATGAGCGTCAACAGAGCGTCAACAATTTTGAATGTTGCATCTTGTATAATCCAAGGGCTGTGAAATAGCATTTACCCATAATTGAAGTATTGGCAGCCTTTATAGGTATTATCGTGTGTCGATACTGCTACACCTCAAAATCAGCGTCAACAGAGCGTCAACGGATTGTCAACAGAGCATCCACACAGCGTCAACAGATTGTCAACAGAGTGTCAACGATTTTGGGTGTTGCATCATGTCAAATCCAAGCGCTCTGCTATAGCATGTACCCATAATCAACATATTGGCAACCATTCTGAGCAAAAGCCATCACGACATGGTAACTGCCCAAGTCTGAAAATGAGCGTCAACAGAGCGTCAACGATTTTGTGAGTTTCATCATGTGTAATCCAAACGCTGTGATACGGCATTTATCCATAATCGAAGAATTGGCAGCCTTTACCGGCAATATCGTGTGTGTCAATACTGCTACACCTCAAAATGGGCGTCAACAGAGAGTCAACGGATTGTCAGCAGAGCATCCACACAGCGTCAACAGATTGTCAACAGAGTGTCAACGATGTTGGGTGTTGCATCATGTAAAATCCAAGCGCTCTGCTATGGCATGTACCCATAATCAACGTATTGGCATCCATTCCGAGCAAAAGCGATCACAACATGTTCACTGGCCCAGTCTGAAAACGAGCATCAACCGAGTGTCAACGATTTTGTGGGTTGAATCTTGTGTAATCCAAAGGCTGTGCTACGGCATTTATCTATAATAGAAGTATTGGCAGCCTTTACAGGCAATATCGTATGTCCATACTGCTACACCACCAAATGACCGTCAACAGAGTGTCAACAGCGTGTCAACAGAGCATCATCATCGCGTCAACAGAGTGTCAACAGAGTGTCAATGATTTTGGGTATTGCATCTTGTATAATCCAAGGGCTCTGCAATGGCAGATATCCATAATCGTCGTATTCGCAGCTGTTCTGAGCAAAAGTGATCGCGACATGGTCACAGACCAACTCTGAAAATGAGAGTCAACCGCGCGTCAATGATTTTGAGTGTTGCACTTTGTATGATCCAACGGCTGTGCTACGGCATTTATGCATAATCGAAGTATTGGCAACCTGTATAGGCAAAATCGTCTTTGTCGATACCGTTGCACCTCAAAATGAGCGTCAACCGAGCGTCAACAGCGCGTCAACAGAGCATCAACAGAGCGTCAACAGAGCATCAACACAGTGTCAACCAAGTGTCAACAGAGTGTCAACACTTTTGGGTGTTGCATCATGTATAATCCAAGGGCTCTGCTACAGCATAGACCCATAATCACAGTATTGGCAGCCGTTATTTGCAAATGCGATCGTGACATGGTCACAGCACCTGTTTGAAAATGAGCGTCAACAGAGCGTCAACAATTTTGTGTGTTGCATCTTGTATGATCCAAGCGCTGTGCTACGGCATTTATCCATAATCGAAGTATTGGCAGCCTTTATAGGCAATATCGTGTTTGTCAATACCATTACACCTCAACATGAACGTCAACAGAGCGTCAACACAGCATCAACAGATTGTCAACAGAGCATCAACACAGTGTCAACCGAGTGTCAACAGAGTGTCAACCCTTTTCGGTATTGCATCATGTATATTGCAAGCGCTCTGCTACAGCATATGTCCATAATCAACGTATTGGCAGCCGTTCTGTGCAAATGCGATGGTGACATTGTCACAGCACCTGTCTGAAAATGAGCGTCAACAGAGCGTCAACGATTTTGTGTGTTGCATCTTGTATAATCCAAGGGCTGTGCTACGGCATTTATCCATAATTGAAGTATTGGCAGCATTTATAGGCAATATTGTGTTTGTCGATACTGTTACACCTCAAAATGAGTGTCAATAGAGCGTCAACAGAGCATCATCACCGCGTCAACTGAGTGTCAACAGAGTGTCAACCCTTTTGGGTGTTGCATCATGTATATTCCAAGGGCTCTGCTACGGCATATGTCCATAATCAATGTATTGGCAGCCGTTCTATGCAAATGCGATGGTGACGTTGTCACAGCACCTGTCTGAAAATGAGCGTCAACAGAGCGTCAACGATTTTGTGTGTTGCATCTTGTATAATCCAAGGGCTGTGCTACAGCATTTATCCATAATCGACGTATTGGCAGCCTTTATAGGCATTATCGTGTTTGTCGATACCGTTACACCTCAAAATGAGCGTCAACAGAGCATCAACACACCATCAACAGAGCGTCAACAGAGCATCAACACAGTGTCAACTGAGTGTCAACAGAGTGTCAACGCTTTTGGGTGTTGCATCATGTATATTCCAAGGGCTCTGCTACGGCATCTGTTCATAATCAACGTACTGGCAGCCGTTCTGTGCAAATGCCATCGTGACATGGTCACAGCACCTGTCTGCAAATGAGCGTCAACAGAGCGTCAACGATTTTGTGTGTTGCATCTTCAATATTCCAAGGGCTCTGCTACGGCATTTACCCATATTCGAAGTATTGGCACCCTTTATTGGCAATATGGTCTTTGTCAATGCCGCTACACCTCAAGCATCAATGGAGCCTCCACAATGTTTGGTCTTGTAAATAAGGTAATTGGTAAGTGATTTGCTCGCTGCTATCCATAACTAATGTATTGCCATCCACTATGTGCAAAAGAGGAAGTGACACGGTCACAGCACCATTTTGACAATAATCGTCAACTCAGCATTAACTGAGGGTCATCAATTACTGGTGACGCAGATCGGGTAATGAAGGCATCGAATGGATATTTGAGCTTATAATTGAACTATTGACCTCCTCCCTGGTCAAAAATATAAATCATTGAAAGAAAAACATGAATTAAAATATTGTCGATCTCGCAGCATGCAAAACATGCAAAATGTGATTACTGGATGTCAAATGATCGATTTTGACTGAGTACTATAATCGAATAGCAAAGGCAAGCATGTTATATGAATTTACAGATGGACCCGCTATACAACCCGCTGAGAACCCGCCCGATTTAGACTGGTAGGGAGATGTCAATGGAACCATACCCGAATTGACAGTTTGGGTTTATTAACAACCGGGACCGCCAATCTGGCTCCAGTTTGGTACCGACCCGTATCCGGTAGTGTTAGCAACGGTTCCAAATTCGCGGGTCGGTTCCGGGTCCGGTTCCGACCCGGAACCGAACCGTTGCAACGGGTCTTACCACACGAAAACCCGGACCGTTGCAATTGGGCCGGTTTTACCACCAAAAACCCGGCATTTCAACATCACAAGTTTGGCTCCAATTAAGTATCTGAGTTCTGATCGTATCACAACACAATCAGTAGCTAAATTGTGCAGTTTTATGCGCTCTTTCACCTCCCGCTTTCAGATTTGCAATACGACCAATATTCGTTGAGTCGCGATCGAAAACCCGCGAATTTCGCTGGAAATTTGGTCTTATTTCACAGCGAGTCTACGAATATTGGTCAGATCGCAAATCTGAAAGCGGGAGGTGAAAGAGCGCATAAAACTGCACAATCTACGTACTGACCATGTCATGATACGATCAGAACTCAAATACTTAATTGGAGCCAAAGGTGTAGGAACCGTATATTTGGAACCGCGGTCCGGTTCCAACCCGGCCAAAACCCACGGTTCTATGTCCGGTCCGGGTAACAACCCCGCCAAGACGGAGCGGGTCGGGTTCCTTGGCGGGTCCTAACCCGGACCGGGCTCACGGTTCCAGTTCCAACCCGGACCGAAGCCGGGTAACCCGGAACCGTTGCTAACACTAGTATCCGGACCCAAAGTGACGGTCCAGACCCGTTGCTAACACTTCCCATCGCATTGAAAAGGCGTCACCGGAATTGCTACTGCGTTGTACCGAAGGTATTTTGCATCATTGAGACGACTGAAATACTAATCGTGATTGATGTAGTCTGTGAAGTCGGCAAATCTCTTGAAACACCAATCAATGTGATTCTGTAGCTCCCCTTTGGGCATTGCACACCACTGGGCCGAAGTCATCAAGGGTCTTGATTTCTGGTCGCGGGTTTTTCATCATTCGCTTGATAGGGGCTTTGGGTACAGGCATACCATTGTCGCGACGTTGTTTGGCAGCATTTGCATTCAGCTCTGGATACTGAAACACCTCCTTTGGGGATTTCGTTCGCCACATCTGGACGGCGGCTTCATGACGATTCGATTGTCGGCAAGCTGGGTTAGGATGCATCATCGCGTTTTCTGGGAGTTCGGAGCTGACATTTAAGAGGTTGCCAAGCTGGCGGATATGGTCAGAGAAGTGGTCCAGGAGATGCATTTTCACAAAGTTGAAATCCAATTCGTTGACAACATGTTGTGCAATTTCGGACTCCATCTGCGTTTTATCTTCATCAACGCAAAGAAGCTTGGCAGCTACCGAAAGATTGTTCCAAACGGGGTCACTCTCCCGTTCCTCCCGTTTGTCAAAAGTAAGGTGCTTTTTCAAGGTTTCCGAGGCCTTCTTTGTAGATTTACTGGCGCGGAATCGACTGAAAACATCCTTGGGACGATGAATCTCCTCCAGATAATTCTCCATGTACTCGATCGTGGCCTCAGTATGGTACCGGTACTGTGCCACAAGTCGAAAATACACTAAGCTCTTGAAGCACAACAGGCCTTCTGTGAAGGGAATCCTTTGGCTCGCCGACAGGTTTCAAAGAGTCGTAGCGAAAACTGTAACAATCACACGCCCGAGTGCTTTCATCTCCTTACCACTCCATCGCATCACCTGGCTATATGGCTTGTTGAATCAAGCGAAGCCAGGATATGGAGGCATCATCCCCCAGAGCTGGTTGAATTTGTTGATCCTGTAATGTTGTTCAAGGAAGGATGTAATCCAGTCCATCAAATGCTTAAGCATACCGAGATAGACGGTATGAAGCATGTCCGGTACGATAATAGTCATCGGAGAGATGCATTTCATATTCCAGAAGACGCTTTCTGATGTTCCAACCACTTGATCTTCCAGATAGTGTGGTGCTTTCCGTCTCTCAGTCTCATCTCCCTGAGTCTCGAGTATCATTTTTTGGAAGTATAGGCGATAGTCTCTCAACTGCCACGACGATGAATTCCCTTCTCCAGACGACGATTTTGGTGCTTCACACACAGGGCAATGGGGCTGCTTGATTGAATGGAAGTGAATGTTTTCGAAGTGGTCAGCCGTCCATGTACAGATGACAGGATAACATTGCCGCATCTGACCGTCCGCACAAAGCATAAGCTTTCCAGTGTTGAAAAGCATGTCGAGAGGACAAAAAGTAAGTTCGAAGACCTTCCTTAAAATCTCTTGATTGTGGATCTATTGTTCCTTCAAGGCAGTTGTTTTTCCATGTCCCTTAAAGTGATATTTCGGAGGAATGGGAAGAAGGGCAACAAGGTTGCTTGCAAGATTTGAAGGCTTTGATCTAATCGTCGAGTCGATGATTCCGAGACTCAAATATACTGGCCATTCCTTCTTGTCGCCAGATTAATTTGTAAGATGTGTCTGGCCTGAACTGCCGAATATATGGACTATCGTAACTCCAAGCGGCCACCGTAGCTAATGAAACGGTCAAAATCATCCTAGCAATGACGAAATTCATCTAACGTACCTGTTCATTCCACCACCAGTCGCTTGATTTCACCTCTGAGTAGATACATTCCTCAGCATCAATGAATTCCTTTGCTGGACCATACGACATATGTTCCCTGAACGCAGGCTGTTGCATGAGGAACTCAATGCATTCAACAGGATTGCGGTCAAAGAAATGTGTGTAATCATTGTCGCGAAGGTGGTTTGGATTGGCCAAACAATTGTAACACACTTTGCGGGATTTCCCTGAGTCGATGCCCATTGCGCAGGACATTACGTTCAACCTTTTGAATAACGTGTTGGACGAAGCGAAGTTGCTGACGGTTGCCATCATAAGGTTCCTGAAAAGTTCGTTGATTGCAGCTCTGCTCAAGTTGTGCTTGACGCACCAGTGGGCTAATCGATACTCCTCCTCACAAGAAAACGGTGACCATAGATCAATTTCATCGTCGAAGACATCAAAATACTCATTACTGATAGGCTTGCCGGCTAGAGGGTTGTCCAATAGTGGAGTACCACAAATAGGTGTCCAAACTGGAGGTTGCTCTGGATCGATAAACGCATTCTCGCTGTCTGCTTCTGTATCGCTGGAATCATCATCAGAAGGGTGAAGAAATGGGTCTTGATGCAGTTCATGGATGAATGGAAGTAGAATACTCTCGTGCTCGATGGCAACACCATCATCTGGCACTTATTGGGCTGATACGTACACTAACCATTCATCCTGGTCGCGACGGAGGTGAGTGATGCAATCGCCAATGTAGGAGGACGTCTTCGACCAGTAAAGACACTGTTGACAAAGATCGTTGTTTTGTTAGCAAAATGAACTGTTGCAACAACGTTAAGAAGCATCTCGATGGTCATTTACCTACTCACACCATCACAAGCCAGCCGTGCTCGGAAAAAGCCGCACCGCGATTAACTTTTTCCACAAGGGGTCCTAGCACTCTTGTACGATTTCTCTCATCCGGCTTCACATGTTTGCAAAGTGTTTACTCGCGCTCTCAATTTCAACATCCCTTGGATCTCGAAAAGCATACCGCTTCTGCATTCAACTTGTAACGGGGATTTTTTGCAGCCTCACAAGACCCTCCTACGCCCATTGCCTGATTTATGATTGTCACTTAATGTTAAGTTCGTACATTACATGAATCGTGCATTTTCCTTAGATACCGACTCAGCAACATCATCGCGGGGTACCAGAACTAGAGCAAGGACAAACGAGTGAGATATAACTGCATAGCATGCTTCTAGTTGTCTTCGTGATGAACTTAAGCGTTCAGTCGACGAATCAGGGCGTTTAGATAATGCTAAGCACATTGCCTCCTAGCTGAATTGCAGCCAAGATGCTGTCACTGGATCAAGAAAACCCTCCAAGCCCATTGATATATTCGCCTTGCCTGCCCACCTTACTTACAATCTCCAGAACCTTCGACACACCCTCCTCACCTATGCTGCCACATCGCATCACCCTTGACGATATATTCAACACCCCCGATGCTTGTTTAGAGTAACAAGCTTTCGATATCCACCACTCAATCATTGACCACCATTGAGAACCTAAAACGTAATGTGATGCCTTCTGGTTGCCGAAATCAGTCGTCACAGATGCTAATACAATCTAGATGCAGACTTTTCAAGTCCGAGTCTTGGCCGGGAACGCCGGTGTTGGAGTCAGCCCATGGGCAGCAGAAACCATGGGGATTTGGCAGGATAAGGGTGGCTTGACAACACAATGGATGGATAATAAAGTGAGGGAGCGCGTCTGGGAGATTGCCCAGTCCATGAGCATCATCAACAAGCAACACTCTGGCCCCGAGCAATGGGATCTCCTAATTGATCATTGCGTGATTTGAATCAGTGCACTGGAGTCCAAAAGGCCGCATTGGAAACGGTACATGGCAGACCAGACAAACCTCGATTGTCAGAAACCCAAGGCAGCACTGGACGAGTTCGTGGAGGTTGGCCATCGCCGAAGGAACAAAAGCCTGAAAGAAATGCCGACTAAGAAGGGGAATCTCGTGCAAATTGGTATGTATTTCATTGCCCTAATGCTCCTTTAGCTCTTCCTGATGATGTGTAGATCCAGAAAACGCCAAGGAAGGAACGTCAGGTCACAGGTCTTCGCCGATGAATGTGCATTGCGACGCCTTGAACGATTTCCTTGTCGAGCCATTTAGCTTTCCCATCGCCTATGTGGATCGCGACATTGGTGGGAAGAGGCTGGGTGAAAACAATACTCAGCTATTCTCATGGCACTGGCCTGGGGATGATGAATTGATACTTCCAATAATTACATCAATCATCGCTACGACCATTTTGTCAATCGTGAATACTGCAATCGCTGGTCTGCCAGTCCCCAGCTGGAAAATCCGAGAACTTTGCGGCTGCCTGGAGGAGCCTAATGGAGATGGTGGTCCATATGCCCGAAATGTTACCCCAATCTTCGATAACAATGCTGCTGCCGGATGGGTAAAGGCGGCGATGAAATTAAGCAGCCCAACGCTTTTTGCGTCGTTTATCGTGGCCAACAAGCCAACGGCACAGATGGTGCGCAGACACCTATGCGTGGTGGCTGCAGCTACCATTCTCTGGATGATATCCTCCCACCTCCAGCCGAGGATATGATCTACTTTATCGGGGAGGAATCGGATGATGATGGTGAGACGCAGCCCCCAAATGCCAGAAGCTTCCCGATGACGAAAAAAGGATTCCAAAAGTTTGACCGGAAGGTTCAAAAGAGGATTATCAGACAGCAGCGATACCTTGAAGTCATTCGAAACCGTGCTCATGGTCTCTTTGCCGATTACGAGCAAAGCGTTGTTGCGGATGAGGTTGTGCCTTGGCTGCACGAGCACAATCACATTGTGAATGCTCCCACTTGAGACTCTTTGGCCAATAGAACGCGTACAAGCAGCTGCCCAGCTGCAAATTACTCGTTGTGAGGATGGAATGCACTGGCTGGACGGTTGTTTAAGGATTTGCGTTGTGGGTGGGTATTTTTCTGGCACTTTGGAGGGTGGACGGATGGGTGATAATTTGGAGTTTTTTGGTGAGGTTTTGAGTCTCATTTTGGTGTTTTGTTTATTGTATTATTACATGATTCATATTCATGCATGAAGGGCTGGTTTGAGAGTTCACGATGTACGGATTGATTGTTGAGACATTTATTCTTGGGAATGGCATAGTGGCAGCAATAGGACTCCATGTATGGCTATCATGTAATTGGCAGTTCGGTATCGTTACCCAACAGACGTTAGCCTGAATCATTGGTGAAACGCGAACGCTTTTTGGCTCGTTGCGATAACGATTTTCGTCAAAGGAAGCCAATCAACAACCCTGCGACATGCTTGTCACCTGCTATTCTTTGTTCCGAGTTCCCGTCCTTTCAAGGAGTGCGAAGTGTGGGTGGCGAGACACGACAAGATCCTTCAATCTTCGACAGGATAAAAAGACGCATCACGACGATGCTTTTAATCATACCAACGCTTTCTTTCCTTCACACAACGCTTTAATTGATTTACTCTACATTCATTCACATTTCCTATAGTCACTCCTTTAATTTGTCGTACTTATCACTCGCCGCATTTTTAAATCATGACAAGAAGGCGCTGCAGTTCTCCTCCTCCTCTTCCTTCCAGCACCAGGAGAAGCAGACGATCTATCCACGACAAGCATCCCGATGTCGATCCCAGCACGATACCCGATAACGACAATGATCGTCGAGATGACATTTCAGAATCCGACGACGAGCCTGTTCGGCGACCATCCAGGAAAGCAATGGGCAAACGGCCATCAAAAGATTTCTTCACGACAACACATGGAAAACCAGTCGCAGCAACTCAATTAAGTTCTACGTCGGCGCAACCCCTACATCCTGAGCGTCGGAAGGTCTAGATTGTCTTGGAGGAGGAGGATGAACGCGAGCCTGCGCCGCTGGCATCCAAGAAAGTATCTAATTCAGCGTTTGAATGAGTACATCCACCCTCTAATGTATATATTTACCTGAGGAAGGATTCTAATGAAGCCGGTGAGCAATTGGTTGCATGGAAAGCTGGAAATCTGTGGTGATATAAGCCCTTTGTTGACGACGTGACAGGCCTCATCATCGGCGCACAATACAACGCCCAGACAACCATTTCAGGCATTCCGGCGATGGTCATCGCACATGTGAAGCCTATAGATATCAATTATGGGATGTTTGTGAGTCCCTTTGCCACGAATGCGGAGAAGACCCCCCAGATTCATCGTTGGTGGTATGAGGAAATCGCCAGGATTGTTCCAGCCCAGAGAAACTCAGACCCTCCATGTTCCTACATTTCAGTGGTTAAAGAATTATCTCAACGATTGTTTTCATCGCTGACAGTGTGCATCAGGCTCTCACAAAGATTACTTGCTCCCATGCAGCATTGGTATACTGCTGCAAGACCTCAATCGACTCTACTTATGGATTTCCAACACAGTTGCCTACAGAGATCCGCAAAATAGTAGCCTGGCTATTGGCCAAGGTCAGGTTTACATGCCCAACAAATGTTCATGAGGTATGTTCAAAGTTCCCTTCTTGATTAATCGTTGTCTTGACAATCAATTTAGCAATGCAAGTTTCGATTTGCAGCGGCTGAAATTGTTAATCTTATTCACCGTACATACTTCTATGCCGTACGACAGATGGGAATGGAAGATAGATCATCGATTGAAAAAATCAACCCGACATTTATTGCCCTCACCGCAACGGCCATCCACCATTGTCTGTCGGCCTGGAAAACAGGCGTGTTTAGGATGCCGCCAGAGTGTGGTCCAGGAGGTGGAGCACAATGTAAGTGCGATACAAGAAACATTAATCATGCGGTTAAGAATGCATGCACAGATGTATTTCGTCATCCCGACGCAGATTTTCGTTCTTCCTCGCCAGAAGTTCAAGCCAATAAGATTGACAATATCTGCCGCATGATCCACCAAAGGATCCACTCAACTGGTACAGACCCACTGATGGCACAACCTCACAACGATCAGGGCAGCATTGATGAGGACTTCCATGATTATGTCCCGGAGGAGCTCATGGAGCAGCCCGACAATTCTTTTAATCTTCTCAGCAGCTTTGTTGCTGCTACTGAAGCTAGTATGTGATTCTCAGCTATTCTGCCAGCCATCACCAGGAGCAGGCAGCCCGCCCCCTGCAGCGACAGCAACAGCAACAGCAACAGCAACGACATCACCAACATGACGAGTGTTGGGAATATGTGATTAGTCGCTGGAAGTACGATTGTAGAGGGTGCGATATCACTTGGAGGTTAGGAATGGTGTCAGTGATCGGATTTAGGCTTTCCTTTGTGTGCTATTTGATTCTAGCTTTTGTCGATATATCATAATAGTAATAAATGTAATAGAACTGATGGTTTACCGAAGTCTGATCTCAAATGTGTGAAATCACAATCGCGACAATGCATAACCCTCCCGCGACAAACTTCAAGCTACTGACGATCCCGTATCAACAAAGTACATATCGTGAACCACTTCCGCATGGTTACTATCATTGCTCAAATCAAGCCATGAGGATCTTTAAAAACAAGAACTATACGCTTCATTAAACGGATGGAGCAAGTACTATGATCATCGCGCGGACTAATCGAATTGGGCGACGTAGGAGTATGCCGAGAGATGATTTGTGATATTGCCAAAGGAAGTGTGAACCGTTCTTCAAGGGCTCATTTTGACATTCACAAGCGTGGGTACACTGGTTGTGACGCTTGAAAACAGCATCGCGACAACTCAAAGAACACTGGAACAGTCAAGCAATGGCATATTTCAGGGAAACCTCGATTTCATTGTTTTGAGTTTGTGGGTACAATAAACTAAATAAATGTAATGAAGGAGATTTAGTTTTTGCTGATGAGCAGGCAATGTGCAGCGGTTCAAGGCCAGGCCAGTCTGTGGAGGAAATCACCAAATCGAAGGCATCGACTACCAGGCATTGTATGCACCGACTGCTTGCTTGGAACACGTCAGGTTGGGACTCGGTATCGCCTCCAAGTACGATCTCGACATCCATCAAATGGACGTATGCATGGCATTCTTCGGAGTTGACTTGGAGGAAGAGATCCATATGCACCTGCCACAGGGATACTTTTGTTTGGTCCCTAGAAGCTGATACATCGATCTTAGGTCAAAGACTTTGCGGAAGATGGTACTCCGCTGGAGACAGTCTCTTTATCGCGTAAAACAGTCTTCGCACGTTTGATACGGCACTTTGAAGGATTTCATGATCTCGATTGGATTTGTGGCATCATGTGTCGACGGAGGACTGCTCGTGCTCCACGATAAAGATCAAGGCATAGTTGTTGCTGCAGTCGTGTTATACGTCAATGATTTCCTTATCATTGCTCACGAGGGGTTGATTGGGCTGATCGAGGGCCAGATGAAGAAGAGGTTCCGGATGCATGATCTCGGGAGTGTCTCCATCTATCTTGGCATGAACATCGAACGCAATCGGGAGCATCACACAATTGACATCCATCAGCAGAGTTACATTCGGACGATCTTGGCGAAGTTCCAAATGATTGAGTCCAGGCCAGTTGCCACGCCAATGGCCATGAAGCTTCACAAGAGAAAGCCCGACGAAAAAGCCTGCGATCCGACCATATACCAATCGAGCACCAGAAGCCTTATGTACGCGATGACCGCCACTAAGCCAGATATTGCATATGCCATTAAAGTTCTCAGCCGGTCCAATCACGATCCGAGCAATGAGCATATTATAGCTCTCAAGCGCGTGTTTCGGTACCTCAACGGCATGAAGGACTGGCATCTGCGTTTCGGAGGAGCACTTGGAGAAAGAGCACTCGGAGGAGAAGGAGAAGGCACACTTCGATGTTATGTCGATTCAGACTATGCTGGATGCCCGGATGACTATAAGTCGACAAGTGGACTGGTCATCACATTCGGAGGAGTGGTCGACTGGTGATGAAGAAAACAGACGTCAACTGCCCAGTCCACGACCGATGCCGAATACTATGTGTTTGGAGTAGGCTGTATCCGACTCACACACATCTCGCATCTCTTGAAGGAGCTAGGCATGTCGACGATCCCTGACATATTCTCCGATTCACAGTCACTGATCGCGAGCATCAAGAACTGAATCTACCACGGAAGTGCAGTTGCACACATTGCGACCAAGTACTATCTTGCTGCAGATATGGCTAGAGACGGAGAGATCGACTTGAGCTACGTACCGACTGCTGAGATGCTCACCAACTGCTTCACAAAGCCACTGCCGAAGCCCGCGTTCTTGAAGCAGTGTCCTGCAATGGAAATCATTGGAAGTGGACTAGGAAATGGCCTCGGGATTGGAATCGGGATTGGAATCGGTAATGGAATCAGCAATGGTCTCGGGAATGGTCACGGCAATGGTATCAGACCTGGAAATGGCATCGGGAATGCTATTCGACAGTAAATTGATTGGGCCCATTTGTTTTGAGGAGATCCACGATGATTGATTGGCTCCTCTTCTCTTTTGTTTACTGTTTTTTGTTTGAAACGGACGTGATAGCCGTCCTGGAGGAGTGTTGAGCTGTTTGGAAGTATGGATATCACTATGCCAAGGACAATGATGTGACTTGCCTCTTTTGTAGTTAGCACCATTAGTCATCGATCGACCTTATGTTGATGCGACATGTCTCGTCACACGATGCAATAGACACCTTCGCATACGCCCGCGCACACTCGACTACTCGAGCACACGCCACCGTACAACACGGCACTCCTCCTATTGTCATATATAGTACTAGACTTTACCACTACCAGACTATACCATCTACCATCCGCTCGCTGCGTCCAATACATTCAGCAGTTTGGAGACATCAAGTGAGTCCTACAATCCCCATGCAATATCGACCCTGTTCCATATTCTATAATTTTGTCCTTTGTTTATCAGGCTCATCTATGGGTTAAAATTCATATACCAAAAGGCTGATTATTATTTCTTTCTGTGGATGCTGTGATTGTGGCGTTGAAAATATGGACTCAGTAATATTAGATGATGGAGGAAACAGGTTTGAAGGTGTATTTTGGGATCGACAATGCCAGAAGAAATTTTTATCTTGCATACCATCATATCTTCCATCATTAAAAGGCCTCAATTCTTTAAAGACAGCTCTCTCTTTTGGGTGGTTGTTGTGTCATCGCCATTTCGCATTGTGATGGGGTATTTGGTTGCGGCTCGTCCGCGGCTATCAGTAAGACTTTTGATACATCACTGTAGTTTTGATTTAGGAAATTCTTGCATACTTCACAAGCACATATTTTATGAGATGCTTGTAAAAACACAAAAACCTAATCATACGGGGAAAAGTACATTAAACGAGATGTAATAATTTTTGTAAAATTATGAGTGTCTGAACTTTTTTCGGCCCCAGAAATCATGTTTTAAACATTCTATATGGAGAAAGTGCTGTCGTGACCTGACTTTGTCGTGGCTCGCAAGCACTCGAAATCATGCTCGTGACCTTGGCGAAAAAGTCTCTGAACGCGATCACGGAAAATGTAGAGTCACTTCCCGTTCGATTGCGAATACCGTCAAGTAACGGATCTGATTTGCTTGTTCTATGTGGCTGCAGCTGTGACAACGGAATTACCTAACCTTAGTATGGGATTCGCCATCGGACGGTCGACCTCTGTACTCTACATTGTTCGTATATGTACGTAAGTGTGAAAACTCCACCAGAATTTGATTTGCTTGATCGCATGCGGTAGGCAAATACTTGTCGGATGTACAAAACGAAATCGGGGATGCTCTAGCTTCGATCGATACGAATTTCTAAGGGAGCAGGGATTAGACATTTCCGATTTCGCCTTCCATACCCAAACAAAGTTTAAGTAGCATTCCTTTGATCCTTTAGCGCCAAATTAGCGATCAATCAGCGAAGAGTTACCAACGCATCTGTATGTAATCTATTATTATATCACGTCGCACCAGGTTGCTTGGTCATCTGTCTTTCCCTGCATTTACATTTTATAAGATAGCCCTCCTATTGAAAGTACAATGGTTGCCTAATTCCTTCATACATAATACTTTATTCCGTGCCGTACTGCTACTGAACTCGCCGAGATCCAAATTTGACACGTTCAATCCGTCTCCTTCCGCAACTGGAGTCTTCGATAGGACACTTGGGTCGACATTTCGATTTCGTGGTGATAACTGCGGAATCACAATGAACGAACAATGCTGGGCCGAATCCCGAAATAGGGTAATGCCAGAATTTACCCATCTCAGCGTCGTACATCTAATTGGCTAGCCAGATAACGCAACCATTTCCGAACATCTATCCTGGGGAGAAGGCAACCACCACTCCGACGTGCGCGCCCGCTAGATCTCAATCATCTCCAGTGGGAGACAGCTGCCACTTCCAGGACGCCATACAAACAGCATCTCAGTTGACCGCCACAGATAACAGCTATCTCGATCCATTAGCAGTAAAAGTCGCGACGCTCTCCGCCTCCATACCTGGAGCCCCACTTCTATTTGGACGCGGTTGCAGATATATTCACCAAGACATATGCGACATAGACGCGAACTTCGTCAGCTCCTATCTCCGAAGAACCTTGAATGTCGATACGCTTAATGCGCTTCACCGACATCTCTGGTGGGCCGGACGCCCTGGTAACATTCGCCCTCTACATCAACAAGCAGCGCTTAACCGTAACATCGTCGCAAGCGAGCGCTCATTCCTCCATCTCCTCTGGTATCAAGACAAAATATATATCAAACCCCTCCCCGCGTATCTTCTCTCCGCCACTTTCTTTGCCGAATATATCGACAATAGTCCAGATCCCGAGCTGCGCCGGTTAGCATTAGGTTTTCTCAGGAGTTATGCATACCTAATACAATACCCTATTGATCTCAAATTGGCAAAGGAAAAGTTCCTGGTTCCCGAGGACCTGGAATGGTACACCTGGAGCGATTTGGCTGCACATATCCTGCGTGTGCCGGATTCAGAGATCAATAAGCGATACTACTACGGTGAGCTACGCTTGTCACGCATCAATCAAACGCACACGTATTGCTATTCATTCCCGACCCCATACTATACGGAACACACCTCCCTCATTGAGTACTTCAGCAATGGAGAGGGGGTGTTAGTAACACTTATCATCTCCGTCCTCCTGATGGCAATTTTGGCTGCGCAGCAGGTGTTATTGACAACAAACAAGGATGTGGTGCCATGGGGAAGATACGCAATCGAGCAGAGCAGCTGGTGGTTCTCAGTGCTGAGTTTGGTTGCCCTGGCCGTCTCCATTGGTAGCACAATCATAATGTTTGCCATGTCTTTCATGTATCATATGGTACGCCAAATCTTTAATTAAGTGATTTTGGAGATTGATTGGGTTGGCGTGGCGAAGGGGAGAAGGATGTAATCACCAAGGTGGCTGTGGGGGGTAGCAGAACGACAAGTACGAACGGATATAGAGTCAGGTCCCGGAGGAGTCAACAGAGATGTCGAGATGGGGGAGATGAGAAGAAGGTAGTGATAGAGGGTAACATAATTTACTCACTGTCTGAGGATGGAAACCAAATGTCAGCATTAAATCAGAGTTCTAATGACATCCACGCACTCTCTAAGAACAGGACTGTCAGTTATGCTTCGTTGAATGGGCAATCTGTGAAGTCGCAGACTACCAGACAGGGCTACTGTCAGGCCAGGTGGTGGGGGCAGTTGTAGCTAAACTTCTCCTGAGCCTCAGGGACAGAGTCTACCTTAAAGCTGGTTAAAAGAAAATAGCACGTGTCTTCATCTGCTGGAGAATAATCGGTCCAGATCTGGGCCGTTCCATGCGAAGCCCTGCATGGTCAAGTGCCATTTGATGCATATTGTTCTAGTCCATTCACGGAGAATTCCACCCCGCCGAGTAAATGACTGGCTCCTTCGCAGAGCGTAAATACAAAAGTGCGAATTACGCTCATCCACAAATAATTATTACTCTGTGTTGATGTGAATGAGTGAGTTGATTGTAGGTACAAGAGAGACGGACAAAGGTGCGTCTTATATATGATGAGCATGAGGGCGAGCATCGTGTGAAGTCTAAAAGGACAGTCATGGTGTGAAGTCTAATGAGACAGTCACCACCGTGAACCTTAGGGCTTCCAGCAACACTCTGTACACCGTCATGATCCGTACGATCAGCTATATCCCTCAACGTCGTGGTGCGACTACAATTACACTGTTCTCCATAGCATCATTTGAAACGATCCCTTCTTCCTGGTTTGACCTCTTCCTCCACGTTATCCTCTTCCTCTTCCAGCAATGTTCCTAAGCGGCCCGGCCTCCATTCACAAACCCTGCGCTAGCACCGGTTGGCCTGAAAAGCCTGCAGAAGCCTGCAGATATCGCATCCATATGACCCAGCAGATCGCTCGGATCCTCGTGATAACGTACTCAAAAACTTACCTCAACGGGCAGGCCCGTGTTGAGAGGAATAGAGAAAGCAAGAAGAAGCTGTATTGTCTATCGATACAAGGAAGGAAAACAGTAGACTTATATATCAAAGAGAGAGAAAGAAAGCCGATGCCGACTGCCAAAAGCCGGAACCCGAAGCCGAGAACCAGTGCCGGGGCTAGGGTTCCTCCTCTGCATGGGGCAGGCGAGGCCGATGGGAGCCGCAAGCCCCAGGCATCATGCCCGAGTCCACCACTACCGAAGGCTAAGGAAGCCACCGGGCCAAATCCCGAGTCAACAGCCCGAATAGGCTGCAGGCCGGAATAGCCCGCAGGCCCGGGCCGGCCATCATTTGAAAGCCGGCAAGCAGGTCCGTCCCTCATTTAAAAGCTGCCGCTGGCCAGTGCTGGAATTGCATCTACACACGCGATCTCGCAACCCTAACCGGCGAATCAAGTCAACAACGACGACAGCAACCGAAAAGCGGACAGCGGCAATCGACTTTTAACGTCGAATCGACCCCGTAACGAGACTGTCAGCACGTAAGGACCGCCGAAGGAGGGCGGGCACGTCAGCAAAAAGAGCGCGCACAAGAAACCACGCAATTGTGTGGATTCGTGAAAAGTCTTGGCGGAAGAAGATGCAAACAAAAGGGACAATAACTTAACAGCCAGGGAAGTAATTGGAAAATGGACACCGGCAAACGATTGTTAGAGGCGAGGTGACCCTGTGATAGTGTTAGCAATGGTTCCGGACCGTCACTTCGGGTCCGGGTCCGGGTCCAAACCGGACCACTGCCAAATGGGCGGTCCGGGTTATCAATGAACCCGAACCGTCAACCCGGGTACCATTCGATGGTAAACTCCCAACCCATGTTAATTGGATGGGTTGTCAGAGGGTCGCCCAGTGGGTGCATCTATTGATTCAAATAAGGCTCGTGTTGTTGGAGTTTGTCAATATTATTTTATCAAAATCGCATGTTCAACAACCAACGATACGTTTGTGCATGCTTTGCAGCTTGCAATATAGATTAATTTGGAATCGGTGTTTTACCTTTGATACATTATATTTTTGCCAATCATGGGGGTCAATAATTCCATTATGAACACGACGATCCGCGCAATGCATTGATTACCAAGTATGCAACAACTAAAACTGTTGACGCTCCGTTGACATTCATTTTCAGGATGCGGCAGGGAGCATGCCATTGTTGTTTTTGCCTCTAAAGGCTGCCAATATTTTATAAATGGATGTCTACAACCAATCGGAACATAAATTAGGCAAGATGCGAAGCTAAAAATTGTTGATGCTCTGTGGACACTCATTCTCAGGATGTGCCAGTGAGCATGTCACTGTAGTTTTTCCCAGTAAAGGCTACCAATATCTAGTAAATAGACCGCTGCAGCCAATTGGAATATAAATTAGTTAAAATGCGAAGCTCAAAATGGTTGATGCTCCGTGGATGTTCATTCTCAGGATGTGGCAGGGAGCATGTCACTGTTGTTTTTCCCAGTAAAGGTTGCCAATATCGAATAACCGGGCGGCTGCGACCAATCGTACCACAAATTAGTTCAGATGCGAAGCTAAAAATCATTGATGCTCCGTTGACGCTCATTCTCAGAAATGGGTTGGTGACCGTGTTGCTCTCCGTTTTGCCAATAAAAGCTGCCAATATATCGGTTATGCATAACAGCAACCAAAGCACTGTTTAATTACCGTACTTACAAAACCAGAAATCGTTTATGCTCCGTTTACGCTCATTTTATTGTATTCTCCATTCATCATCTGCTGCCATCGACAATAGGTTTCATTATGATTTGGACATATTGGTTGTCTTTCTGCTAGATTCAGACTTGGCCCAGCAGCAAAGCCGAGTGCAGTAACATTCATGCACTGCTCGCTCTCACAGGACCAAAATTCATGTGTCTTTCCAAAAGCTTCATTGCTCCTGCTATACATCTGGTTATCAACCAATATTCACAAGCTACTGTTGACTATTCGCCCATAATATATCTCTAACTAAAACGCTCGGTGAATATACATAAAGAAGCTGGTGTAACATTGACTGATTCTGTCCTACTGTACTTCATTCCCTTATTCCTCCTCGTTTCGATTGTATTGACCGTCACAAAGACATTTTCAGCCTTTCTGTTTATCTTCCGTGTAAGCCTAATCAATCTGGGATCATTTGCCGCGGCGCTCACATCCTGCTGTGCTGGGCATTCCGGATCCTCAAGGCTATTGTCTTGCTCCATATCAGATTCAAAGTCCGCCGTGCAATCATCTTCGCTGTCATTTGGATTATCTAAGTCCCCATTCCAGTTAAGCCAATCTTCGGTGTCTGAAATACTTTCAGCAGCGCCATCCTCCTCACTTTCGACTGGATGATGGTTGATTCTTCTGATTTGGCGGACATTTAAGATTTGAATTTGTCCTCCAGAGAGGTCCTTTGCAGACAAAGGTAGTGGCAAAGGAGATCATTCTGACAATTTCAATACAGCTGGACCATCATGTTGATTGAGTGACCAGGATGCTTTGACAACCTCTTCATTGTCCGAAATGTATCCCACGGCAGTTATCTGCTTGTTTTGAGCAACAGATTCCTTCTGTATAGCACCTAGGTTTTCTCTGCCCCGCCACATGTCCAAAAAGTTGTGAACCTTGACCATTGTGTGCAGATTCCTTTCCACCGCCGCTTTCTACATTTCGGAGTCGTTTTCTGCGTTGATGGTATCCAATTCTGGGTCTGCATCTGCTAGTGACCCGTTATTGGCTCGAACAAACTGCCTTACTACAACCTTTTCGTCAAAGGTGTCGCCTGTGGTTTCTGACTGCCGCCAGCCTATAACATCTTGACCAAGGGAATTGGGTGCGTTTGCTCCTGTTGGCGCCACCAGTCGGTGATATCCGGTATGTAAAATGTACTGCTAATCTCCATTGGGTGGGAGTGGTATTCATTGAGATTTGGATAAATTTGCCCCAAGGTCTTTGGTGCTTCAGGCGGGGAATTCAATTGGAGCCTGGTGGAGGTCAATCAGGGCGCAGCGGGATCGCTTCATCCGAATGTCGTCTTAGCTACATTGTTAGGCATTATGTATTCTTCATCATTGCTGGACAAATCATATGGATCAAAGGGTGATTGACAGATTCCAGAAGCCGTGGCAGTAGGGATGGAATTGGTGCTCGGTTAGCTTTTGAGTTTATTGTCCGGCACACATCGATATTTGGCACAGTATTCATTCTCCACTTACTTCAGAAAGGCCTCCTGGTATTGGTTAGTATAGAATGTCTCTTCCTCAGGAGTAATATACATTACCTCGTCCCACTTTGTAAACGATGGCAACTTCCGGAAATGATCGAGGATGTGAGTAGAAATGAGCCGCATGCCTGTAGTTGAAGTCACATCAGGGTAGTCTTCAAACAGTTTCTGCCGAGTGAACTTCACAGCGAAGAACAAGTCTTCATTCCGTTGTGTTTTCTTCTTAGGCCAAGCCCGCATTATGCCATCTATGTGATCGAACATATCATTGTACACTATGATAACGTAATGCAATGTGACTGTATGCCTCGTCAACATCCACCCGGTCCAATATCGGAAAGGGTTCAATACTTCCATAATATACTTCACAATTGTCCATTCAGCTTGTGTTGTGAACAATGGCTGGTATTCAGGGTGTTTTGAATTTTGAAGCCACTCACATGTGAATTCCCATAATCGGTAGGCCCGCTCGAGTAACTCCAGTCTAGAGTTGCAACGTATCTTCACATCCATAATCGGAAGTACTGCAATGTGGAGTTTGGCTTTTTGACAGTCAATGAACTAGTTTCAACGACCAGGTGTCAGGATAATCAATACAGCAAGCATTCTCTGCTATATGAAGGTCAGCTTCAGGACATTCAAAATATCATAAAATATGTACTTTCTCAATTATCTTTGCTAAACCTGGTTTCATGGTCGACACCTTATTGATTCTAGCATTGCCCTCTTTTCGAAGTCTTTGACTCTTCCTAATGTCTCTGCTTTCATTCTCTGCAAACTGCTGATCGCGCTCATGGGCTTCCCACAACTTGGTGCAGCCTTTTACACCGAGACTGCTCATGAATGCACCAGTAGCCTGCTGTATGACGTGCGCCATGCACGGTATGTGATTCGGCAATGCAGGTCACTCGATTCCAGAGGACTCAAGTGTTGATTGCAGCTCGCATATCATCGAGTATTTTGAGGAAGCATTATCAATCATAATACCAACCAAACGGCTATCGGTAAGCACAAAATGATCTGGCACGTCCTTCAAATGTATGGATAGCCTTGCTCCAGAATGTTTGCCCTTGACCAATCAATCTTAATTATCTTTGGAAAGGGGAAAAGAACAGGTGATCAACCTCATCGAAAGCAAGTTGAACCTCACGCAATGCCGAATTTTGATCGAAATAGTAATGAATGACCGATGTTGTGATTAGTTTGTTCGTTGATGTCCATCCATCCAAAGCTAATCGAACTTCATTTTGTGATGGCAACTCCTTCTTAATTGCATCCACGGTCAGTGCATATTCCCTCCTGTAAATATTGCTCAAAGTTGTAGTGGATGGCAGCATTACATCATCGCATGATGCAATATATGACCGTCGTAGCTCCTGATTTGATATAATATTCCATGGATTATGAGCCAATAAGAATCCTAACATGAGGGATCGATTCCATGTGTCTTGGTTATATTTGGAAGTTTCAAAGTCCGCAACTGCCAGTTTGGAACGTGTTGTCTGTAATTTCGGTCAGTATGGATCAAACTGGATGTCAAATTTGATTTTCCTCAGTGAACTTACTATTGTGATTCCTCAATTTCCTTTCTTCTTCAGGATGACCAAACCTGTTTCATCGACCGTCAAACTAGTCAATCGAGTAACCTATGACTATGTTAATTCGTTTAACTGCACGATGTGAGCGTTTGCCAGCAAGTGTTTCCCCATTGAGCTGGTCCCGTGTTCTGATAGATGGCAAAGAACTGGATGACAAACGATACCTATGATGCCAGGGCTGCCAGTGTCTTCAATTCCGTTGTGTAAATAGAATCGCCACAACGGCCAATGTCTAGAATTGTTGCAAGCAATAGGCCGCTTCGAGCCTTCATTCATTGAAGCCCACTAAGCTTCAAAGATTATTTGCAATGTAAGGTCACTCAAATCACGAATGAAGACACATGCATTTTTGGAAGAGATTATAACCTCAAGCAATGAGGTGTTTAAAGATTTTGAATCTGACATGGCGGTAGGAATTAGAAAGTTGGTGAATCTGACTCGAGAGACTGCCGAAAGTAACAATACAGTTCACCTGCTTGCGGGTTCTTCAATATTGACTCTACAACTACAAGCAAAACAATCAGATCTGTAAGACATTGCATTCATATTTGTGAAGGAGTATACCAGGACTGATTGGAAAGACTGACCGCGTTAAACTCGATTTAGGAACAGCACAATGCAGTCCATCGCTGTGTAACATTCTGAACCTCCACCGCAACTGTTGACGCTGTGTGGGCGCTCAATTGTAGGAGCCAGACTCGATATAATCACCAGCATTTTTGCCAATCAAGGCTGCTGATAGGTTCATTGTGGGTTATCTGAGTTCCATTGCTGTTAGATTTTCCAAGATGCAAACTCAAAAATCGTTGACGCTCCGTTGACGGTCGTTTTGGGACCTGGTTCCAATCTTTTCGTAAGCATTTTTTCCTAGAAAGGCGGCTGATAGTTCGGTGATGGATGAACGTAGTGTCATAGCGCATTGATTTTTGAAGATGCAAGGCCTAAAATCGTTGGCGCTCGATAGACACTCAATTTGGGACATGGTTTTGATCTTGTCGTCACCATTTTTGGCTAAACAGGAGGCTGAAAGGTCGGATATGGACCAAGGTAGTCGCATAGCCCTTTGATTTTCATTGATGCAAGGCCCGGAATCCTTGACGCTCCGTTGACGCTCATTTTGGGACATGGTTTCGATCTTGTTGTAAGCGTTTTTGCTTAGAAAGGCGGCTGATAGTTCAGTTATAGATCAATGTAGTCGCAGAGCCCTTTGATTTTCGAAGATGCAAGGTCTAAAATCATTGACGCTCCATTGACGCACATTTTGATGATATAGTAGTAATGTTATTTTAACCATTTTCGCATAGAAAGGCGGCCGGGAGTTCGATTATGGCTTAATGTCACTGCACAACCCTTGGATTCTCCATGATGCATGGCCAAAAGTGGTTGACGCTCAGTTGACGCTAATCTTTAGGATATTGTACGAATGTTGAAACAATCATATTTTGCATGGAAAGGCGGGCGATTATTCGATTATGAGTCAAATTTGCAGCAAAACCCGCTGGATTTTTAATCCTGCAATGCCAAAAATCGTTGAAGCTCCGTTGAAGCTTATTTTCAGGAGGTAGTAGCGATATCGTCTCTAGCATTTTTGCCAAGAAAGACCGCCAATATTATGATTATGGCTAAAGGCTATTGTACAGCCCAGTTATTATCCAGGATGTAAGACCAGAAATCGTTGACGCTCCGTTGACGCTCATTTCTATGATGGAGCAAGGAGGGTGTTGCTTGCCATTTTAGCTATTAAGACAGTGAATACTCCTTCCTTGGATGGATACGACTAAGCAGCGGGGTGATTGCTGAATGGGTAAGACTCTAAATCGTTGACACTCCGTTGATGCTCACCTTTGAGCTCACCTTAGAGACATACTAACAGTCATTGGGTGCTCAACAATTGTACCAAAAATGCATACAGTCCCTATTGGCAGCCACTATACCATTCCTATGTATTATGACTTGAATCCAAAATCTTCGACACATCTCAGTTTCTGAGCCACTACTATACCCGTCATTTGCATGAAAAATGACGTAGCTCCATCGCGGTTCAACGCTTTCAGCTGGCAATTTATGGCATAACAATCCATGTACTAGTTTTAGATATTTATAGCCCGATGTCCTCACCATTCCGTATCCAGCTCAATATCCTCGATTTCCATGATGTATCATAAGCAATTTTCAATATCTCGACCATGGGCAGGAGGTCTGAGTGGAGAGTTATGCAGTTGGCTGCATGGATTAATGCAGCCTATCGTCTGTCATTTGTCCGGGTTTGGGATGTGCTTTGACTGCTCCTTCAATGAGTCATATGACATCACTGAGTAAAACTTTGTTAGTAAATTTCGTGCCAAATTTAGGTTTTGCTTTATTATTTCACCGTAACAGGCAACAGCATATACAGTTCTTTGTTCGTCAATCAACTTGATTTGGAGTCTAGATCGTTCGCATGGGCTGTAAGAGCCTTGCACACACACTCACGAATAATCCTGTCTTACAATTTGCTCACTGAAATCCAGAAACAGCTGACACCTAACAAAACAGGTTCACAAATTGCGTTTACTCGAGATACGTTGTCAAAAATACCTATTTGGCTATCTACTCCTCCGGTGACGCAGGCGCCATCACCATGTCTTCGTCCGAATCCCAGTTCTATACGGTAATTAGCTAGTGACGGTGTATCCAGTGATAAAAGCTTACGGGTTGAACTGGGTTCGCAATATCTATCTGTGATGAATTGGGTACCGTGTTGGGCATCATGGGTACTATTTGATCATCTGCATGAGGTTGCTCCTCACTCAGCCTCATGTGACTACTTCCCTGTCGAGACGTCACTTGTGATTGTGTGGGGACGATATCAAGAGCCTGTTTAAGCTCTCCACATGTTGTCAGTGATGCTGTGGCTGCAGTCGTGTCTGTTTGGGGCTTCCCAACTGCCAGAACCCTAAATTCGGTCATCCCCGACTTCATATCTCTCTCACGGAAGTAGTCGGCTGGGCCCCCCCATCCTGGTTGCGTCAGTTCTTCAAGCCTCATCTGCTTCTGCCGAAAGCTTTACATGAAATGCTGCACCGTTTTGGAGATTGTGCCCATCACCCAGCCAGGTTCGTCCTCTTCGGTTAGCTTGCCAATCCCTGAATCTTCTTCATCATCATCATCATCTTCCCCAACCTTCTCATCTTCGCAACTTGCAAGATCGCTCAGACTGTCTCCGATAACATTCAACATCTCCTGAAATAATATTTCAGGCTTTGTTAGTTGTCGATTGTCCCTTTTCTACATTTCCCATATGTTTCTGCTGTTGCCCAATCACTGTCTCTGTGTCTTGAACTCACTTTCTTGCCACTGCGGTCCCTCGCTCCACATAATCCTTGATCCATTTCTCTCTCTCTTGGTTGCTTAAGATGTGCGTATCCCGCCTGTTCTCCGCTGCAAGCTTGTTATTGAATCGTACGCTGCACAATGCTCCCAACGCTCGGACGCTTTCGGCCTCCAAGCCACTCTTGCCTTTATTCACTTGATGATGTCGTCGTGTGGAATGGTGCGTCGATTTGCCATTTGTTCCTGCTGAAAGTAATGAAAGGTTCATTTTCGGAGAATTGACCATAGTATCTTGTATTGACCTTGTTGTTGGGCGAGATGTTGGATGTTGCAAGGAATGGACCACATGAAGACAAGCTGCGTCATTTATGTCCAGGATGGTAAGTTTGATCAATTCCAACAAAGCACAATCAGTGTTTTGACTATCACTTCATTGGGAATAGTCATGCTAATAGGCGTTTATGACTTGATCCTTAACGTGTGATTAATGTAAGATCCCGGCGATGTCTTGAGACAAACATCACCAGACGTCCTTTCCGTCGATGAATATCCTTTTTATATCTATCAATCATGCGATATCAGCTGTATGTCATTTCGGTGTATTCCTGGAAACAAACAAACAACATCGGACCGACAAACTGCAAATCGCGTGACTATTGGAATTCCCTGCAGCTATACGCAGTGCACCGATACACAGCAGGACTCAGCTTCAATTGAACTTGCAAGTTGGCTGTCACTCATTCCATTGTAACTTGTAGCTCACTATATAATGTTCAGCACTTCCCACTTCTTTTTGTAATCATCTTCCTCACATTTCCACAACAACAAGCGATGGCTCCAGAAACCAAACAACCAGGTGTGATTGGAGCAGAATCAAAACGAACATCTGGCGCTTCAAGCAATGCCCCACTCTGTGGGACAAAGCAGCACCACAGACACCAGTTCATCCACCGGGACGCTGCAATTGTAGCCACCCGGAATGTTGGCCAGGAAACACATTTAAAAACGGTACGTAATACTTGAAGCAAGAACAATAAGAAGTAGCATGCAATCGGAGGTGAGTCAATCAATATTCGAGTAGACGACGGTCAACTAACAATATAACACACAGCTGGGGTATGTAGAGAGCTATGTGACCAATTTATCGCTTCTCGTAACCACAAACCTCCATGGTCGACCAGGGCATTTGTCTGCAAAGTCCGCGAAATTGAACATTATGATGTTGTCAGTAGTCGGATTTTTGCAGATGAATTTCGGGATAAACATCCCCAGAAATGGACGAAACAGGATTTAATGACCTTAGATGAGGCTACAGAGTCTTATATGGTTGAGGTAATACCCGAATATCACTTTAGAAGCAGCAACCAATTTCTTGTAAGTTTTCAACATGTCAGCTACTTTGGCGAGACAAGGAGGTCGGGTACAGCTTGAACAGTCTCACATGCGTCTTGCGTTGAATCTGGCAAAAATAGCCAAAGGAGGGTTTTCGCGCACCACAATAGAGGAAACTCAACAACTAATCAAGAAACCTCGCACCGAATTCCGAGAAGAGAAAAAGCGGGGTGTTGAGTTTTCCGTGCATACCAAGGTGAAGGCTATGATGGAAAGACACCCAGCAATGGTTCGCACAAATCAAACGGATGACTGCCTTCCATGCCAATATGGTACAGCACAAAATCAACAGATACTCTGAAGGCACAAAGGCACGGGTACACCCCCACTACAATGGGCGCCACCTCGGCCCAGAAGACCATCTGTGCCATCTGATGACAAAGAGAGCTCCGAAACAGAATGTGTGCCACCCGGATATGTGTATACTCATACTTGGCTTCCCTGTGCTAGATCATTCAATCTTGATCCATATGCAAAGGATCGCATGCGCGATGGAGATTTTATTCCAGATTTGCTGACTCATCACGGTCCATCCACAGGTTAGTACACTATCAGCTGCATGATAATGCAGCTGACAGCCATTTTAAAGATGATAGAAGCCTTTTGAGTGAATCTGACAGCGAAGACAAGAGTTGACTGAAGGGAACGGGATTTTTGAGTATTATCATTATCTACAATTAACAGACACTTTACAGTATATTCTAAAGGGTATATTTATATGCATCATTAAAGAAGAATGTAGTGATAAAGGAGAACATACATGAAAAACACAGAATGGCTGCCAAAAGGCCATTATTGATATCCTGTGCCATAGTGAATGGCTCCCTATTGCGGTTACACCCATTGTGAAATGAGCGTCAACGGAGCGTCAACAATGTTTGGCTTCGCATCATGGTTACTCTGTATGGCGATTGCTTGCAGACATTCATAAATAATGTACTAGCTGCCTTTGTAGGCAAAAGAGAAAGCGATATGCTCCCTGCCCAACTCGGAAACTGAGCGTCAACAGTGCGTCAATGATTGCTGGTCTTGAAGTCAGGTAATTGATCAGACACTTGGCCGTTTTGATGCATATTGAAAGTATTGGCCGCCTTTATCGGCCAAAAAGAAAGCAACACTCTCCCTGCCTGATTATTACAATGAGTGTCAACGGAGCGTCAACGATTTTTTGTCTTCTAATTGAGGTGATTGCTCAGAGATTTCGCCGTTTCGATGCATAGTGAAAGTTTTGGCCACCTTTATAGGCCCAAAAGAACGCAACACTCTCACTGCCAGATCATGAAAATGGGCATCAATGGAGTGTCAACGATTTTTGATCTTGTATGTCAGGTAATTGATCAGAGATTTGGCCGGTTTGATACATACTGAAAATATTGGCCGCCATTATAGGCCAAAAAGGTAGCAACACGCTCCCTGCCTGATCATGAATATGAGCCTCAACTGAGTGTCAACAATTTATGGCCTTGCATCATGGTGAATCAAAGCACGATGTTGCCATGAATGGCAATTTACAAAGTTGTGACCAGTGATATAGGCTAAAACGCTCAGGATCACGAAGTCGCAGCTTTGAAAATGAACAAAATTGTGGTTGTGTAGAAGGCTGTCGCAGGAACATCGCGTGATTTCTGCTTATAAAGGCTGCCAATTCCTGGTATATAGATGTCTGCGATCATTTGCCAGTAAGATTACCCAACATGCAAGACAAATAATCGTTGACGCTCCAATGAGACTCATTTTCATAATGGGGCAGATAGTGTGTTACTTTCTCCTTTGCTTATGAATGCAGCCCATACCTCATTTATGAACGTCTGCATCCAATTGCCACTCAGATTACCCAAGATGCAAGACCAAAAATCATTGACTCACCGTTGACTTTCATTTTCAGGATCGGCCAGGGAGCAAGTCTCACATGTTTTTGGTTATAATGATGGCCAATACATCAGAAAAGGACAACAATATACAAAAATCAATATTGTGCGACTAGCAATAGGATATCTGAATGCGACCATAAATCGACAAACACGAAAACCTGATACAGTGATTGGAACCACTGGGTCTATCGAAACCCGGGAAAACCTGGGGGTTGACGGGTAAGGGTCCGGGTTCGAGCAGCCAAGATGCAGGTGGTCGGGTTCTTGGACGGGTTTGGAACCGAACTGAACCGTTTTAGCAGTCCAATCCCCGACTGCTGGCGGCGTACCCGGACCCATTGCTAATACTACCCTGTGAAGACTTCCCCAACTCCTTAGAATCACTGGAGGAGATTGGGCACTTCGACATCACAGCCAGTATGAGGCTGCGACACAACTACCAAATCAGCAACGATGGCGACCTCAGGATGATAGAGCCCCACTACTGTCTTTGAGGGGATCGGGAGGGAAATTCAGGTGGGAGATACGAATCTGTGGTGAGGAACATGAATCAGAAGTAATGATCCTACCAGTGTGGAAGGACCCGGTCTAGTGTCAGACTCCGTACAGTCAGGTCCAACGGTTGGGTTGGACTGGACTGAGCATAAGACTGGCAGCTTTGGAATTGACCGGCTTGGTTTGGACCAGTCCGCACAAGCTGGCAATTTTGACATTGTATCATAGTCAAGTACCACTGAAAACATGACTCATCCTCACCTTTATCACCGCACACCTCTAGATACCCACTCTTGGTGATATTTTGACAGTTCTGTCTCTATATTTGGTGCGATCGAAATATATTTTCCCCATTAAAAGACTAATACATTGCAAAAATACCCTAAACCTAAACACTGTGGTGGACTTGTCCAAGTCAGTCCAGGCCAGTTTAGTCCAGGTACAGCAAAAGTGGGGATTGGTCCGATCCTGGTCCAACAAAACCTCTGACTTGATCGGACTAGACATGGACGGATCTGGTCTGGATTGCTCCAATGTTGTACTACTGGAATGATTGATTGTAACAGTGAATGTTATGGGTGGCATCGCTTCGATGCTACGTGCCGCCCATACAATCAAGACCTGAGCCACGCTGCTGCAGCGCAATGGGATTGGGAAGAGGTTGAGGAGCCGGGGTGCAGAGGTTGCGAATGTCACGGCACAACTTGCAAGTCATATTAAAAAATGTTCGAAGGAGTGGTGCCGGATGAAGCGGGAAGGAAGTGGTGTTGCAGAAAGACGGAGACTTTGGAAGACACGGAAATGATGCTAGATTGTGGCGGGATAGTGGCTATATAGTATAATTCAATAAGGATTTGGGTTAACATAATGCGACATTGGATGATGTGGTGTTATTGCGATGATAAGAATTGTGCAGGGGGTGTGTAAGATAATTGAGCAATATTATGATACAATAGTGAATCATGAGGAATGGTTCGAAGCTGGCAGACACAATGTATATAAAGAGAGAATCTTTGGAGTCGGAGGATGTTCGTTTCTTCTCTGTTTCCTTGTCTGCTTGTATAGCAAAGCAAGTTATGACTTTCAAACAGCTTCAACTCTTGTCCTGTATTGATTCTCCTGATACAAACTTTGAGCATCTTGTCTTGTTTCCCACTATCCCATTACTGTTACCAATATCGCCTACACCCGACCTTGCCTGTTACACTAGAACGAGTCCTACCACAACTGTACCTTATCGTCAATCTGCCTACATCCCTCGACAGGGTGTAAGTAGTGTTGTGAAGGTATACGCCCGTGTATGGCCTCGTAGGAAGGTATAACAGTGGATACAGTTGCAAATGTGGATGTCGATATTGTAGAGTAGTATAAACGTAAGATTATCGCTAGAGATGCAACGGTTGTGGCGAGCCGACTATATAACGCGGGTATTACCCGGCCATGGACATGTCACGTGCCGCTGTGCCATTACATTATGCCCCTCTTTAGGTGCAGACCCCCCGGGCTGCATAAACCTGGACAAGGGTAGAAAAGAAAAGAAAACAATCAAACAACCATTCAACGTATGCAAACATACGAACCCATAAGCCCCACAGCCGGTCAATACTATACGGTAGCGATTCGGCGGATCCGGCTCACTGGGAAACTCGACCACCACTTGACTTATCTCCGGAGGTGGTAAACACCCATGGCGACACCATTTGTACTGGGCTGAAATCCAAAGTAATAAAGTAAAGAAGTAAACAGAAGAGAAAGAGAAAGTAGAAACATCCAAAGTAACACTGTACTCCATATCTCCACTCCCAGAATGTCCGGCATCCAACCATCCAATCTCGCACTCGTAACTTGTAGCAAGCATATGTCGTCGGCGGAATTAGACACTGTAATTTCGGTGAAATCTTCAATCATAGTATGAGCCTCACATCTATCTCGTAAGCTTCACATGAAATGGACATTCATACCACATATAAATTCAGGCGTGTTTGCGCTCTCTCGACCCTCGTACATAGCTTTGTAGGCTAGCCTTGATATCTGACATCCTCTCTTGCAGCCGGTGGCTCTCACATGGTGCCCGTCAGTTGTTATATTCCTCCTCCTTCAGCATTGGCCGAGCAGGCTTATAGGCCTTCAGTATGGTCGTTCGGCATTCATCTCAGTAAGCCGTTTGGTAAACATCCCAGTCGGTGCCATCAGTAAAGGGCTCCCAATAATCCTCTTATTCAATCCCAATATGGAGTCCTTCGACCGTGATCCTGCTCGGTATGCTCAGTCATCCTCTCGCGGTAGTTGTCTCAACGGTCTCTCATTATGGCATTTGGCGACTGTCTCTAGCGATGCCATTCGGTACACCATTTGGTAAGTTCGGCGATCAATATCTGTCTCGTTCGGAACAGCTTCGGTAGACACAATGCACTCGTTCGGCATAGATCAAGCGAACTTGATTTTTTCATCATCTCTCCGGTGCTTATGCAGTCGCACTGATCAACCTCCAAGTCGGTGCACTTGTAGGTACCTGTGACCTCCGCCCTGTGCTCGGTGCACTTATCATCTCCAATTGTTGGGTGCGCACGCCGGCTTTCCTCCTGGTATGCATTCCGCTCCATCTCCAGCTGTGCTTTCTGTCACTTATTTGGGTATCCATCTCATCGTTTTCTAAATTCACTTGTAGTTTCATCTCCAGGTGCACTGGTTGACTCTGTTCCAGCTGCGATTCTCTGCCAGGATGTGCGCTCCAAGGTGCTTCCCCCCTGCACTTCCGATATGGTGATTACTTCCGGTAGGGGTTGTTTTTGATTCCGGTACTGTCATCCCCCTTTTGTTCATCGTAGCTCTGCCGACGACTCATCTCATATGGCTTCTTCGGGTGTCATATTGATTCGTTAGAATTTGTTCTGAAGTTGATTTCCAGTAGCAGCTGTGTGTCTCGCGATTGTCGAGACTTAATCGGGATCGCCGAGACTGAGTCAGGATCTCATTCGGGATTGTAACTTGAACATATGGCTTCCTTATTCATCTGTCGGTGCGTTTGCCATCACTTCCCTGTGTGCACTTTTCGCCATTGCTAGCCATCTCTATTGGTGAATGCATTTGACGGTGCTTCATTCCTGCACTTCCGGTGCAGTAATTCGCGGTAGGGGTTGTTGCGATTCTGGCACTGACATCCCCCACTTTAAAGATCGTTTCTCCGCCAAAGATTAATCTCGTAAGGCTTGTGTGCTAGAGGCATTCTAGCAGTAACTCGGGATCTGATTTGGGATTGAATTCGGCATTGGAACTCGTGCATGTAGGTACATCATTTTGTATCTCTGAATAGTGCTCTGAGTAGTGGTCAGTATCGTATTCGCTGGAACGACACAACCGGCAGTACATCCTGTATCTGCGTATCTGTGCTCCATTGTAACTTCCTAGCTTGAAATCATAGTAAGTAATCTCGAGAAGTGTATAACTTCGTGTAACCTCAATATCTTCATGAGAGGGAAGGAGATTGATTGTCATCCGTCTCCCGTGATTCATCTCCTGAGATCCATCTCCTGTCATCCACCACTGGTAATCCACCTCCTGTCATCAATCCATATCCAGTTGCGATCCATTTCCAGCCATGATCGATCTCCGGACGGGATGCATATCTTCACATCCATCTCCGTCAGCAATCCATCTCTAGCCGAAATCCATCTGGTCTCAATCCATCTGGGTTGAGCTATCCGTTTCCAACCGGTGCGTTATTGCGCTCGTATGGGGCGCCTTCAGTGAACGCTCCTGTAGCTCTGTAAGCCGTCTAAAGGCCATATTAACTAACCTCCATAATGTCCGTCTTCCATTGACTCTTCATCGCAGTCCCATGATCCATCCGGTGACATATCGTCCATCGTAAGAAAATACCGAGTCATTGATAGGTCCGTATGGCATGGGATCTTCAAGTCCAAATCCCAAAGCATGATCTGGCATCTTGAGCACGTGATGTTTATCCACGCAATTGTGTGAATACTGCTTAACTCAACTCAACTCAACTGAAAACTCCGTTCAACTCAACTCCGCTCAATTGTAATCCGTCCATATAGCAAATTTCAGCCGGGCTCCAAGTAGATTGCATGGTCAATTGCATGCGGCGGGACTGCCTCTGCCTTGGCTTTGATGATAAGCTCTACTTAATCTCCGTATATAGCCGGGATATGTCCTCCATCATCTGTAGGCACCATCTTTGTTGTTGTGCCGGCTCCATCTGCAAAGACTACTTCTCAATTCGTACTAGATATGGTGCGGTATGAAGGAATATCCAGGAGCCCCGATTTAAAACCGTTCGCCACAATAGGGCCAAGTCCCGCCGTCCACTACTCCCTATGTGTCTCGGCGTGCCGGGAGCAGTCTTTGAAGGTTCCCATGTAGATGCTTTTCTGGCGAAACTACCGCCACTGCTCCCTGCTCGCCCATTCAGTGCCTGGTGCCTATCTCACCGACCGAGATGCTTTCCACAGTCACTCCCAGCAGCCTTATATGGACTCTCACTCTCAGGAACAACGTCCAAACGACCTCCTCACTGGCCAGTTGATCATCAATGGCATGGGTTCCAAGGATTGAAATATCCGGAATACTGTCGCCTCGTTCGGAACACCCCTCCTCCATAGCCGTGATCCAGATACATTCCTGGGGCATATCTGATGGCCTGACCGGTTCACTGTCACCTCCTCCACTCACCCAGGGGTTGCAGAGCCAAAAGTCGAATACTTTGCAAGTCGACACTAATTCTCCAGCTCACACAGTATGTCTACCGCGGCTGCCACCAATTTGTATGAATATACTCGCTCAGCAAATCACAAACTTGTCACACCCAATTGGGAGTGTCGGACAACCAGTAATGTGCATTCCCACGTGGGGATATGATACATCAAATGATCCTCCGCGCGCGTTAAATACATGCTCAATCCCCTGGTCTCTGGAAAGTGCCCAGACGGTTCATCCTCCAGTAGTCCCGTGGATCCTTACAATCCCGACTACAATTGAAATTGAAATCATCTCAATTGTATTCCTAAAAACCCTATTTGTATGCCATCGTATGGGCACATCGGTATTCGCTCGTTGCCGATCAGTTTTCATTGCCTTGTTTGACGACATAGAATAGAGTTGGCACTGACGTCTTCGTCTCCTCATAACGATCCAATTCAGTCGTCCAATCGGCGCCGATTGTGATAATTGACAATGGTAGTCGTGAATCGTATCTGCTAACCACTTTAGAACATTCGGGGGTCATTATACTTCCCATTCAGCGCTGCGGCACAATCTGCGATTGCTGCTTCACTTCCTGAACACTGCCCATTAATAGACGAAGGAAATCGGTAATCATAGTTGTAACATTGCATAGCCGGTTACCGTATATAGCCTTGTAAGGCTTCCGTAACCGCTGCGGTAAACTCCTAACATCATCTGTAACATAGATAATCCCATTGAGACTTGCAGAAGGTAATTGCGATTGAAACTGCCATCAGTGGAATCGCTAAACGTGAGTCGCACGTATCATCTAATTCCCCTCTGATGCTGCAAATCTGCACTTCATTCGTGGTATGTGCTCGTTTACCCTCTTCGCTGCTTCCGTAATGTAGATGACTCCATCATGCCGTGTCGAAGGTAGTCGGGAATTCAACTGCCGTGGCGATGTGGATCGACGTGAATTGCGCATTATTTGTAAACCTCCACAGAAGAATGGCCAGCTTCAGCATTGCCGGTGACGCAACTCTTATGGGCGTATGGTCTCTGGCATCGCCCCTGTTATCGTTATTTGACTCAATTGGATGGTAACTTATCAAATCTCATTAATGCGGCAATTGGTAGCCCTCGAGTTCTCGTATGATGCATTGGTTGCACTTGACTTCGACTAACGTGGTCAGTGACACATCTCCTTGCTGGCTGGCCTCTGGAATCGAATCGTAATTGTCTCTGCTAACATTAGTCTGAATTGGGTGGACAATTCATGCCTTCTTTGAATCTACGATTCGTACATCTCAAGGCTGTATGATTTCTCATTCGTAGGTGTCGCGACGTGTGTCTAGACGATTGGCAGCTAGAATCCACATGAAATTGTCTGTTACTGTCAACTTCGATCCAATAGACATATGAAGACACTTCGCTGATGCACTCAGTGCTCCCAAATCTGTATGATGTATCGCGCGTATCGTGACGAGTCGAAAAGGGGTAACTCATGAAATCCTGTATGCGAAACGTATCCGAAATTAAAGAGCGATAATAGTGTAAAGACATATGCTCGTGTATTGGCTTGTAGGAAGGTATATCAGTAGATACGGTTGCAAACGTGGATGTCAATATTGCACAGTAGTATAAACGTAAGATTGTCGCTACAGATCTAAGGATCGTGGCGAGCCAACTATATAAAGCGGGTATTACCCGGCCCTGGACATGTCACGTGCAGCCATGCCATTACAATTGGTCCAAACTATGTACTTTGGCTTGTGAGGTTTACCTAGTGGAGAACTATCGTTGGATAAACATTTGCGATAATTGCGATGACCAATTATCATGACTTACCGCAGTTGATATCTGTCAGTACTGACACAGATTAACATACTCGAATGCAAAACTACATCAGTCACCGTAAGTCATCAACCAACATGTTACATCTGGCCTGAACCCCTTGCCTTGTTTTCAAACCACAACCCATGAATACCTTCGAGAGTATCGAAGCCATACTTACACCTACTTTCAAGGAGGAACCCCTCAAAGCATATTTTTGGGAACAATCAGACGTACCATCTCTTTGGGACACCAATTCTACAGAGGGAGCTAGAGAAGGCGGCGGTCTCGAGCTCAACGACCCACTGTTTGGACAACACTTGCCAGAGTATAATGGGTTCCCCTTCGGATTGTTTACTAATTACAACTCTGAGAAAGTTTGCCATTGGGAGGGGCATAACTGTGTAGGAGTGGAGTCAACAATCGGACACGCAGCAGCAGCAGCAGCATCTACAGCTAAGTCCATAGGTATTCCACTGATTGTCGTAGTACCCGCAACTCCAACCCACCCCAAAATAAATCCCTGCAATCGGCACTGGTAGATGTGCCTAATCCGCTGTAATGTCATCATCAGTGGAACCCCGAGTGGTATAGGTGTCCCCCAAGGATCAGGGCACCATTATGGCACTTATTGATCTACAAAAAAACAACATAGGGTTGGAGGAGTTGCAGGAGACATTCGGACAGATGCAGAAGGTACTGACAATGGTTGTACAGTACTCGCAACCCATCCTAGAAGTATAGAGGTTGTGAAATCATCGTGAACAAATCATTGACCTACAACAACATGTGATGGATCAACACAGCCAGCAATTCAGACTTCCGCAGTGCGATCAGACCGAGTGGGAAGAACAGATATGGTCCCTCAGGGATGAACGAGACGAGGCCTCCAGGAGACCCATAACCACAGGAACAGATAAGAAGTTACTGGAGGAACTGGCCGTAATGACCCTGGATGCAGCGCAATCTGGACAAGAAGTCGAAGGTTTGAGGATGCAGTTAGCAAATGATTTTACATTTGTGGCCAGGGTAGCACCAGCGGCTCCCCAGGAGCTACGGGACAGAGGCTAGAAATAACCGGGCTCATCGGACTTTTCAGGATCAGATCAAACTCAGTTGAGAGGGTGGTTCTCTCAACTTCAAATCGTAATATGACACAAGCATGCCAGCTCTCCGGACGAACACTCAAAGATGCGGCACCCATTCTACCGCCTCAGTTGGATAGCGTTGGGGCAGATCTTGCCTCATGTCCTGGAGCATGGAATGCTAGAGTGGGAAGCCATACCAGCTTTATACAACTCCTGGAAGCGGCTTTTGAGGACCCCAATCAAGTGGCCACCGCCTGAACGGAAAGTGTGGGATATTATGCAAAAGAACCTTAGGTTGTCTCAGGATTACGCTGAGGTCTAAGTTAATACCGCCAAATCTGATTCGTTCACTTCGGCCCTACCGAATACCGCGCACATGGGGCTGTCCGTGGAAATGACGGTATCCTCTACCTATATTCATATGGCCGAAGAACTCCCTGCATTCGTAATAGTTTCTCAGACAAGGGATAATCAAATCCTACAACAACAAGTGGAGAAGGCTGCAAAGAATGAGGGGAGATAGATAGCATTCGCCACGTACCGCAGACCTCATGCGCCTCCGAAAGATCCTGGAGGAGCTCCCGCTGGAATGGTTGCAGGGTATACTGGATCCGCACCTATGGATATTAGTGCCAGCAAAACAATGATTTAGGCAGAATAAAGAGCGAAGATGTTTGCCGACTGAAGGTGATTGTTCTGTTTTTGGTTTCACCAAAGGGCAACAGATTGTGCAGAGAGGATAAATGCTCAAACTTTCAAGGCAGCTGGAGCAGAAATGAAGTAAGTAAGATCCGGGACAGATTCTGAAGAATCAGGAAAATATTTTGTCGGTCAGAGAAAGATAGCTCTTTGAATGAAAGAAAAAGTTTTCTTTATGAGCCCTTAAAATGTTTTGGAATTTCGCGTCTTTCGCTTACCAAGGTGGAGGTATTAGAAGGAATAATAGAAGGAAAACATTCAGTTGTAACCTGCACACTTACCGTGAATAATGAAGAGATACCAACACATGCTCTGATCTACTGTGGAGCTACAGGCATTATATTGTTGGAGGAGGATTTTAATCACCATCACCAAATACCACTTCAGGAATTGAAGGAAAAGACAAAAGTCGAAGTCATTGACAGAAGATGCATTGAGCCTGGTGATATACCGCACCTTCCCAAAGTAGGCAGGAAGATACAGGTCCATAAGAAACAATTACCAATGTTTATTATGAAACTAGGACAGATTCCAATTGTTCTTGGATTTCTTTCGTTACGACTACATGATGTTGCGACATGCTTTTCATCATATACGGATATTTCCTGATCACCATACTGGACTACGCAATGCCGCGATACTCCAGTTACGGTACTAGCAGTTATTGAAGAACCCCCGAGCCAGTGTACCCTTTGAACAAAGGCATATTTGAACCCCAGATACGACCACAAAGAAGGTTTCAGTGCAATATTGTAATGCTTAATGGAGCTTTGTTTCTTCGTACATTAAAGAAAGGAAGGCTCACAGTTTGTAAAGCCTCCCTGGATGATATTAACAAAGCTATTGACATAATGGACCTGAAGGAACGACCCTGGGAGGAGATTGTTCCGGAACAATATCATGAGTTTTTACCAGTGCTTCTTATGACTCTTGCAGACCGCATACCATGACATCGTCTGGGGATTTATCATGAAGCACTACTGAGGGAAGGAGAAACACCGACCTGGGAAGCCCATTATTCAATGTCAAGAGCAGAATTAGTGGTTCTCATGGAATGGCTGGAGAAAACTATGTCCAAAGTGTTTATATGTCAGTCTTTATCACAATTTGCGGCACCTGTCCAGGTTGCAAAGAAACCGGATGTGGGGCTACGATTCTGCATTGATTACCTCTATAATAATAGCAACACTATCAAAAATAGATATCCGTTACCCCTTATAAGGGAAATTTAAAATTTTCTTTCACGAGCTAGGGAATATATACTGCTAGATGTGCGTGGAGCATGTAACCAGTTACGGATAAAGGAGGGGGATGAACATAACGTAGCCTGCTAAAAGAGGTATAGTTTGTTTGAACCTACAGTTGTTCAATTCGGTATAAGAAATGCTTGCCTAGATTTGAAATGATATATTAATAATACTATCGGAGAAGCCTTGGATGTTTTTGCATCTGCTTATTTGGATGATGTATTGAAATATAGAAATTCAGACAAGGAGGATGTTGAACATGTGAAGTGGATTATGCAACGCCTTGTGGAAGCAGGATTGTATATGAAACCCAAGAAATGCGAATTTCACAAAGAAACTGCAAGATATCTCGGCCTAATTATATTGACAAAGGGGATTTCAATGCATGAAGATAAAGTCCAAACAGTACGTAATTGGAGCTGGGAGAAAAAGACTAAGAATGGCAGGTCGAATAACTTGTTTGAACAAGTTCAATTCGTCTGATTGTGCAATTAGTACCAATATTTCATCCCTTGGTATCTTGAGAATGCGAAAACATTGTTGAGGTTAACCAAGAACGATCAACCTGTTGTATGAGAGTCAGAACAACAGTTGGCTTTCGAGATGATGGTAAAAGCATTTGGGACAGTAACAGTTATTTGACACTTGAATCATGATAGAGAAGTAATTATGGAGACAGGTGTCTATGATTATGTATCAGCTGTGGTTGTATCTCACTATGATGATAATGGGGTATTATATCCTCTGCCATATTTCAAAGAATCATACACCTGCCAAATGCAACTATGATACATACAATAGGGAACATATCGCAATTAATAAATGTCTCAAAGAGTGGAGACCTAAGTAACAAGGGGCTGCGTAACCCCTCCAATCGATAACTTGTTTTTACAAAGTCCAATATTTGATGACAAATCAGCTTGGTAATCGAAGGCAGGTATGGCGGTCCGAGTTGGTGACCAGTTTCGATTTTGAGATTGTTTACGGACCTGGAAGATTCAATTGCAAAGCGAATGCTTTGATAAAGAGGCCAGGAGACCTCCCTGAGGGGGGGGGATAAAAGAATGCAATATATGGAACAGGGGGTTCTAAAGCTGCAGAACTTGCTGGAACAATTGCATTTGTTCACAGATAGCCCGCCCACCCAGGGCCTGCTTTTGATTTCCGAACTTATGATAGAGCCATGTGTAACTGGTCTGTTACCAGGGAATATACTGGAAGCAATTCAGATGAAAATTGGATTGAACGATATTCCAGTGGCAGAATGCACAGTGAATGATGGGAAGGTTCAATATTGAGGGAAGTTGTATATTGCAGAATGTGATGCCCTGCGATTACGACTAATACAGGAACATGATGATATGGCGCTGGTGGGACACATGCGATGGGTGAAAAGTTTGACTTTCGCGGTTGACAATAAAATTGGAAGGAAATGCGAACAGATGTTGACCAGTGTGAATGAAACTGCCATAGCTGCCAACAATCACAAAGCTCGTGACATTGGACTTTTGGTGTTCTCCGACCATTGGGTCTTCCAATGAAACTTTCAGATGGTAATGCAATGGTCTCTGTAGTAGGGTTATGAGAGTGCAAGTGATTTGATACAGTATGGGTAGTGGTGGATCGACTCTTGATGATGCGACATTTCATCCCTTGCCATATGACTATAGATGGCTTGGATTGGTAGTGTTGTTATTACAAGAGGTAGTATGCCTTCATGGACTCCCATTGGGAATTGTGTCAGATTGAGGACCACAGTCTGGGTCAACATTCTGGGGACACATATGCAATCATTTGAGAATTAATTGGAATATGTCAACCTTGTTGCACCCACAGAGTGATGGCCGGACGGAACAGGTGAATGCTAGCATCGAACAATACCTCTGGATATTTGTTAGTTACCGACAGGAATATTGGGCATACTGAATTCCTTTAGCCGAGTTTGCTGCAAATAATGGATCATTGGAGTCAACAAAGAGTCCAACATTTTTTCCAATTCAGGGTGTTGATCCATGAATGTCATTCGCGGGAGAACCATCGAAGGAGTGGGATCAATGACACATGGACACAGACCAGGTACAAGAACCAATGGGACAAACCGATGAACACCTCTGAGTAGAGATTAGATGGAGCCAAGCGATCCAGTAGGAAGGTGCGAATTGAGAAAAAATACGTGTGTCGAATATTCAGGAGGGCTTCCAGGTCTTGCTAGATGCCCGACATGCAAGAACTACCCAAACTACCCGGAAGATGGATTGGAACCTGTTGGCACCGTTTCAGGTTGTCCGAAGGATATCTCAGTATTCTCATGAACAAGATTTACCTGCACCAATTCGAATGTACCGAGTACAAACGGTTTCAATTTTGGATCCCGGAATTAACCACCCCCATGTGGGACAGTGATTAATTCCCCCTCCCCCTGTGGAGGTTGATGGTGAACAAGAGTATAAGGTATCTAGAATTGAGGATAGTAGAATCTATTGTAATCGGTTACAGTATTTGATACGATGGACAGGTTATAATTCATTGACTTAGGCCACTGCCAAGTTCATGGACGAGCTTCAAGCAGTGGGGGACTTCCATGTACAGTACTCTTGGAAACAAGGGCCATTAGGAAAAGCTCTCACAGGACTTCGAGCCTAACGGGGGGATACTATCATGGTGCAACTGGAAAGCGATGGTAGGAAATTACTGAAGGAGTGGTTCTGGAGGAAGTGGGAAGGAGGTGGTAATACAAACAGGCGGCTATGTTGGGAGATGGGGAAATGATATTAGTTTGCGGTGAGATGGTGGCGATATAATTTGTAATGATAAGGATGTGAGTTGACAGGTTGCAAAGTCAAACAGTGTGGCGCAGTTGCGACAATGAGAGTTGTGCTGGTGGTGTGTAAGATCATGCAGAAATATTCAGATGGGTCATCCAAGCATGAGGAATGGTTCAAAGGTGGCCGATGAATTGTATATAAAGAGAGGATGTTTGGGGTTGGAGGATTTCCTTTTCTTCTGTCTTTACTCGTTCTCTTGTATAGCAAAACAATTTACGACTTTGAATCAGCTTCAACTGTTGTCTTGACTTGATTCTCTCAATACTAACTTCGAGCCTCTTCTCTTGATTCCCGCTATCACCTTACTGTGACCAATATCACCTACACCCGACCCGACCATTTACATCGAGGGCCCCCAGTGACTGCAGGCGCTGCATGGAGAGGACAATTGCACAGGAGGCACAGGTGTTAACATAGCTGCACCAAACAGTTAGACATCTAACCAACCTGCTGGAAGCCCACGCAGCGCGGAAAGTGGCCCAGTGGTGAGCAATAATGTCCTGGATACAAGAAAGCGGACAGAAGTGGGATTCCTGCCATGAGGATGACACGCTCTGTGTGCCTGACATCACACCCATGATAGCGATGGTTATGAAATGAATAGCAACAGGCCAGGAAGCGAGGTAGAAGGAAACTGAACAGATAGCAAGGATGGAAATGCATGGGTTAGAGGCCTCGCAACATGCCGATACAACGCAGGAAGTAGGACTGGAGAAGTGCTAACTGCTACAGCAGCAACTGAAGCCAAAACTGCAGCTCAAACTGCCTCCGGAAGCACAGTCCGCACCCAAACCAACGTCAGTACCCACACACACTATAGGATGACAGACCGTCCCACATCGAGCATATAGTCAGGAGGCAGCTGGCGGGCCAGGCTGAGGCCCCGCCCGAGTGGCTGTATCGAGCATGGGAGAGAGTTGCCTGATATCAAGGACAGACGAGAGTGTACCTCTCTCCAACAAAATGGACCAGGAAACTGGGTTAGTGATCAACAAATCATTCTTCCACCATATGGCACTGGCCCATATTGGTATCCTAAACTCAAGAAGGGATGCCAGGGGCGCGGTCAGTGCAATCACAAACCCGAATACAACCTGTGAGATGGCTCTGCAGTACCACTACATCTGCATCATAGCAGCGAGCACTGTTGACATAGTAGTCTTGGATGTCGAAGAGACTGAGTCCAGAGAATCGTTAATGATCCAGGGAGTCCCTCTAATGCAGTACATGGGTAAGTGCACTGAAGGCCTGCGGAAGATGGGATAGGAATTTGAAGGGGAGGACAAGGACATAGTGATCCCCACCAAGGGGCAATGGCATGCGAACCCTGGAATCATCAGGGAGTGGAGGCAGAACAGAGAAATCTTCCCATCATCAGTAGTTTTTGTTATCAAGGAGAGAAAGGTATCACAGACCTCAGTCATCAAAGGCATCAAGGCAGTGGGAGTGTGGTACCAAGTCGAAGGATACACAAAGCTGGCCTCAGCCAGCAAGTTCAAGCTCTGCCGTATGTTGGGCCAGATCTAGAACAAGTGCGGCAGCAATCTCAAATATGGCTACTGCTGAGGCCATCACCAGACAAGCAACCGCAAATGCAATGACATCGGGTGCATGGCCTACCAGGGATCACAGTGCAGCCACCCCCTGCACAAGTGTCATAATTGAAAAGAAAACCACCTCACATTCATCAGCTGCTGCATGAAGAAGACCAAAGACTCCAACCTGGCACATGAGGGCAGAAGATTGGGGCTAGCGGGATGAGCGTGCAAGAATGCAGCTATGGACATCTCAACAGAGGCCAACAACATGGCTCCTGGCCCGATGCTCAAGGGGGCGGCAGATCATGGGTGAGATGAAGAGGAGATGGCAGATGTGGAAGAAGAAGAGGAGGCAATGGGGGAGGCAACAGATGTCACAATGGCTAAAACCAAGACTGTGACCATGACCCCGACTGATACCAAAACTGTGACTGAAACTAGAGACCTTGCTACACAGGAGTCCAGTGATGCAGCACAAGTACACAAGGTCATACAAGTGGACTATTGAAGTGCTGGACACAAGAGTGGAACAGAGGGCAGACGTAGTGTGCTTGCAAGAGCCACCGAGAGATAGTGGAAGTTTTAGATTCAGACATTCAGCTTATGAAATACGAAGAAGATAAAGAATTCCGGCTGTGATCTGGACGAGGAGCAGCTTGGTGGTTTAACAGAGGACGGATTTAAGCAGAGGTGCCCACGAAGATGTTATTGGTACTGACATTACAAGAACTGGAGACACCACAACAAGGATCATGAATCTTCTTCATCTTAAAGACGCGCAATCGGCCGAGAGACCAGCACACAAGTTGAACTGGCACAGAGCTATTCGGCAGGGCGGCACTTTTCTTGTAGAAGTCTTCAATGCCAACAGCAGAGGATAGGACCCGAGATGCCAAGCGCTGGGGAATGCTACATTCTACGAAGACGTGATGGATGAGAATGGACTGGAAATTGAAATGGATGTTGGGCCCGCACAGGATTGCACAACAGAAGACCACGAAGGCAAGTTGGTTATAGACCCGATGTTGGCAAATCAATCAATCGTACAATGGACCATTCTGGCAGATGACCATGCCACTGGATCCTACCATGAGATTATACAATAGGAGATGGAAGTAGACAGCCAAGAGGAGGCAGATCATGATGGGGTAGTTGGGTGGAAATTAGCTGCAATGATGCAGATGGATGTGAAAGCAGCAGAGAAGCTATGGATGGAACTGTGGAAGGAGACAGCTGAACTAGATGCAGAGTACAAAGAGGATGAGGTGGATCTGGAGGCCGCATGGCGTCAGGGAGCTACGTGTAGTGTTCCTCATGCCAGGGCGAAGAATATACAGATCAACGCCAGATCAATGAGATGGTTGAATGCCTACATTAAACAGATACGAAACCTGCTCAGAGGAGTAAAAATGAGAAGTATGTAGTTGGAAGAAGCTACCAAGGTGAAGGCACAGCATCAGAAATTGATATAGCAGTCCGAGAGAAAAACAGTAAGTTATTACTCGTACAGCCTTCTGGGAGCCGAGGTGTGATATGCAGCATGATATGTGAACACTTGGGCGGGCACGGCTGTGGAGGCCGTAACAGACAGAGAAGGCAAGCAAGCAAACAAAATGTTGGAGAAAGAGGTAGTGTTAAGGCACGGGTTTTTTCCCCTGAATAATGATAACAAGGACTACGAACTTCCTTCAGCAGGAAGTACACATACACTGGTCACTGCGCAAGCAGTTGCAGAAGCATTATATTTTCAGTCATGCAACAAAGGACCAGGGCTGGACAGAATATCTTTTGGCTCAATACAGCCACAATGGATGTGAGACATTGAGAGGATCGTGAGGTTGATGAAGGCGGCCATTCGCATGGAATGACAGCCAGCCATTTGCAAGTGGGCTAGTGGCATAGTGATTTAGAAGCCAGGAACAGACAACCATACAACATTGAAGACGTACTACTGCATATCACTCTTGAGCTGTTTGGGAACAGTGGTCGAGAATGTAGTCATGAAGCTATTTCCAGAAGAGGCTACATGATGACCACAACTGAGAAATGGATAGTTTGGGAGGAGAAAAGAACAGTCCACTATTGATGTAGTAGCCATCATGGTCAACAAAGCTCATGTAGCCTGTACACACGGCCATATAAAAGGTGTGTCCCTCATGGGCATTAAGGCAGCCTTCCGAAGTGTGGCGAAACAAAGGCAAGTCATCTGAATGAAGTTCACGCAAATGGTTGGAGACTATATTTGATGAACGGAGAGCTTTCTCTGATAAAGAATGGTTGAGATGATAATTGAGGGCACTGCCATGGAATGACACCCAGTAGATGTAGGGGTTCCACAGGGCTCACCTGTGTCACCAATGCTCTTTGCCATTTACAACTCAGAACTGATCAAATGGGTCGAACAGTATGTGTTAGCATCTGAAGGGCTATCCTTCCTGGATGACCTTGACTGGGTGGTGATTGGAAATCATTTCAACCTGGTTGTCACAATACCTGAGAGATGCCCAGTGAACAGCATCGAGAGGGCAAGTAGAGAAGGGCTACAGTTGAAGTCCTCGAAAACGGAGGCAGCACCATTCATTCACAGCTGTGGCCACAAAAACACCTCTGGCATCACCTGACAGCAAATATTACTGTCAGAAATTTTTTCATACGATTCAACAAACAGGTGACACACTGGTAGGCAGTCAGGATTTGTTCAAACCTGATATCCAAGGAGTAGCACAACAGACGCATGAAAAATGCCAAGGCAGCAGAAGCAAGACTCCGTACCCTCACAAAGACATCCAGGATTGTTCCAGAGACCATCAGGACTATCCCGGTGGCATCCATCAAAGAGCTCGCACTATATCAGAGGGGGCTTGGTTCAGATCTCACGGCAGTAGGTAGGAAACATGACATCCAACTCGTCCACAATGAAGAATCCAGGTCCATCCTGTACGCTCTGCCCAACACCCCCCTGGGGCACTAATGAGACAGGCAGGCTTACACATATGCCCAGAATCTTTGACTCCAGACAACAGCGATTCGCTGCAAGACTAGCAAACGCATGCAGTAGCAAGCCATGGGAGCTTCACCAGAACCCTTCCCCAGGTGAACCAATATGCCGGGTAGACAAGATAGAGCATGAGCATGGCCGAACAACCGAAGGAAGCAACAGGATGGCCCCCGGTGAACATTCAGTGCTTAGGACAACCGTATTCGATGACGCTGCCACAGCAAAGACAGATGCGCAGCACCGCACATGAGAGAAAGATGCCAAAATCGGAGCGCAGGGCTGAATTTGGAGGCCCGATGGAACGCGTGCTGACGATGGGCTCGAGGGAGCGACAGCAGGTTGCACACACGGATATCATTGGAAGTTCTGACCCAGCTGCCTATGCACTGGACATACAGAGGTCATATATGTGGAGGTATGGGTGATCGGATTCGCGCTTGATGTCACGATCACGCAGAATCAAACATTCCAAAGGCTTCGAGTGATGATGGTGGCACTCTGTAGCCACTCACAGCACGCAAACTGACACACGGCACACCTGGAACCAGGTTGAGCACAGCGACTTGTGATCTGGATCAACCTAAAGTTGCAGACTCTGTTCCACCACGGCATTGCAACCGAGATTCACTGGATCCCGAGCCACCCCATTATCCGCAGAAAATACAAAGCAGAATGTCACACGAACTTAGCCCGATATTGAAGCGGACACGCAGTGAGAGAGCACCTATACTCCTCAGCCTCCAATTGAGCCAGACAAATCTCCGAGCGAAGCTCAGCAGCTGAGGTGAAGTGAGAGGCTGACAACTGCAGTAAACACTTCACTTACAGAGTCAAGGGCCAGAAGGGGACACACAAACCTATTCCGATGAGAATCGTGAAATCATTGGTTACTAGGTTCTACCGAGTACAGCACGGGGATGCACCCACTGCAGTCTAGGTAAAACTATCCTGCCACCAAGATGACGACATATGTTGGTGGTGTGGAGGGACAGTGTCTCAGACACGGGAGCACGTCATCTGCCACTGCAGCCGGTTGAGAGTCCAGCAGAAAGCACTCTGGAAAGCGGTGGGAAAGCTGACAGGCTGGATAGCAGCCAGATGCTGACAAGTGCAGATTTCGGAACTGTTTTCCATGGATGAATGCAACCAAGCGGTGATGGACTTCCTGGCGGCTACTGAAGTCGGAAAGTTCCCGCCCAAAAGAATGGCAGGATTGAGCAAGCGCGGAGGCTTACTCAGATGCGGGGGGTGGTCCCAGTGGGTTTATATCCATTCTTTTCTTTTCCTTTGCTTGTGTTGATTTTGTTCTATCTCTCAACTTTCATTTGTCTGCGGGGATGAAGGGTAGTGGGAGGGGAGCTCTGCCATGTAGCTGGCTCGCCCGGAGGCAGAGGGAGTTATTCAGGTCCTGTCATACTCTAGTAAGAGTGAATACAATATGATTAAACAACAACAACAGCTGCCGCTGGCCTCGACCTGGCCTCTTAGGAACACTGCTCCCCAGTAACCTCTTCTGCCTCCTCTCCTTATTTAGTATGCAGTTCAATTAAATTAGTTTTGGTGTTTACCTCAGTGCTATCTCCATCGCTACCATCAGCGGAAGTGGAATCAGTCTGCAACCAGACCTCTCCTCGGATATTTGCCTGACAGCGCTGGGGTGAGCACTTTGTTGCACTGATTGAATTTAGCTGGATAGATCAGCCGAGTGCGCATATATGCGTGCATAACATTAACCGAGTGTGTACACTTGGCGAAGGAACCAGTTCGTTCACGGAAATTGGTTTTACACCGCGAAGGAAACGGTCCATTCACGGAGGGTGGACATCGTGAATGGACCGGTCACTCCGCGGTGTAACATCTTCCATGAATGGGCTAGAACATAGTCCAGTAGCTCCTCCAGAAGGCCATCAGCGCGTCTACTTCTACCAAGGATGGAAGGAAGCCACTGCGCCTTGCCTCAAGGAAAAGGCACGAGGAAGTGGTCCAATTGCTCCTCGACAACTGTGCTAGCCCATCCGCCACTCGTCAAGATGGATCCAATGATTCCACCAGTCCAGACGATCCCGGTCCGCGGTAGGGCTCAGTCCAGTCCGGTGTAATGGGAAGGTCGGACTGGACCGATCCACAGACTGGCCGTCTTGGACTGGACGGGCTTGGTCTGGACCGATCCATTTACGCATATAATTTTGACATTGCTTTTTAGCCAAATACTACCGAAAACATGACTCATCATCACTTTTTATCACCACTCACCCCCGAATACACACTCTGATTGAAATTATATCACTTCTGTCTGTATATTCGGCTTCATCCAGATATATTTTCCCCATTAAAAGACTAATAACCGGGAAAATATATCCTAACCCTGGACACCGTGAGTGATCGGTCCGGACCGAGCCCAGTCCAGTCTGTCAGCATCTGGGATCGGTCCGATCCCAGTCCAAAAATTTCTTGGACTGGACCTGGACTGGACTGGACGGTTCCGGTCTGGACTGATCCATTGCTGGACTGGTGGAATCATTGGATGGATCGACATTGCTGCACCTGGCCTCACAGAACGGACATGCCGAGGTGGTCCAACTGCTCCTCTACAATGGCGCTGATGCATTCCTCGCTACTAAGAAAGAAAAGATGGAGGTCACTGCACTTTGCCTCAAAGAACGGGCATACGGAGGTGGTCCCGCTGCTCCTCGACAAAGGCGGTGATGCGTTCCCCCTACCAAGAAAGAATGGACGCCACTGCACTACGTCTCAGAGAACGGGGATACAGAGGCAGTCCAGCTACTCCTCGACAACGTTGATAACACGTCCGCCACTCTTCGAGATGGACGGTCGCCGCTACACCCAGCCAAACAGAACGGGCCCGATGAGGTGGCTAGGATGCATCTTGAGAAGGACGTCGACGCAATGTTTTCACTGAGCCTGGGGTAGACTAGTCCAGACCGCAACCGTCTTAGTTTAATCCAGTCCAGTACAAACATTGTATGAACTGGAACCGGATTAGTCCTGATTCATTCCAGACCGGAACCGGCTCAGTCTGGTCCAGTCCAGACTGCTATATTGAAAGTACTGTTAACGCTAGATCTCCATGATCATTATCAGTAATTGCTCGATAATAATGGCAATATCTAGTGTTGTGATAGTGATGCTAGAGTGATAACGTATTTTACCGGGTGACCGCCCATGACCGGGAAACCGACCACCCGCGGGTGGTATTTATTGACCCAAATGACCTGTCTTAACCACTCTCCCTGACCTAGTCACTACTGGGGGTTGACTACTA